>Ga0209121_10003913_pt1 | contig 14128 bp, 9 predicted proteins | sample Cruoilmetagenom3_FD_187292 | JGI IMG/M metagenome (GOLD analysis project Ga0209121, IMG submission 187292) | Oil polluted marine microbial communities from Coal Oil Point, Santa Barbara, California, USA - Sample 3 (SPAdes) (version 2) | ecosystem: Environmental > Aquatic > Marine > Oil seeps ...
TCAAATATTCTTAAAAAACTTGGATCACTCTGTTTATCTATTGATACTACAAATTTTGTATTTAAAAATTTTATTGATTGAATATGTTTTGCTTTTAAATAATAATCAAACCCTGATTCAGGTCTTGAATCTGTATTTTTATTATATTGAAACCTGTAATATTTAAAACTTCCAGCCATTTTATCAAACAAATATCTGAACTCTTCTGCAAATCCTGTTCCTAACTCAGAATAACGATCTAAATAAAGTGTTAAATCAAGATTAGGTTTTATATCCCAGTAAAAAGCATTACATACAATATAACCTTTTGAAGAAGAATGACCAAATCGAGGAAATAAAAAACCAGTTGAGCGGCCCTTTATTGGGTACCTGAGATATGGAAAATAAAAAACAGGTATATTTTTTATTTTAAGAACTACACTTTTCATATCTATATACTTTTCTTTTTTAATTTTACCCTTTCTACAGATCAACTTCCATCTTGGAACTAATTGAGAACATGAAGTAAATGCCATTTTTTTAAACTTTAGAGTGTCTCTGTCTGTTTGAATTAATTTTTTTGTATTATATTTTATAGAAGGAGGCATTAAACCATATGCATCAAACATTTCCCCCTTCATTTTTTTTAGATTAAATCTTAGTTTATCACCACTTATTGAAGTCTCTTTTGAAGCCATTGTCACTCTACCTTTAGCTATTACTTCTTTTGTTTTTTCATTATATTCCAGATAATCTGCAAAAATCCTGTACTCTTCCCATCTTATTTCAACATGTCCAAATGCTTTTAGAATATTCTCATCTACTTCTGTTTTATCTGCATAAATTTTTGGCTCTTCTCCTTTTAAATTTACATTAATAAATAAAAGAAAAAATACAATAATGAATATTTTCAATCTCATAGAGATTAAAATTTAACACATATCAACATAATTAATCAATACCTAAAATACTATTTTTTAATCTTTACAGAATTTATCTATTGCTTTAGTTAAATCTATACCTCTTGATGCTTTTAATAAAATTACACTATCTGGCTCGACAATTTCTTTTAAAAACTCACCCGCTTCTTCTGATAAATTCAAAACCTTTATGTTTCTATTACTAAAGCCTCCTGATTCAGCTCCCTCTGCAATTTTCAATGATCTCTCCCCTACTGTAATAAGAAAATCAAAATTCAGTGTGGAAAAATATTTCCCAATATCAAAATGAAAATACTCCTCATCTTCGCCCAGTTCAAGCATATCTCCAATAATTGCGATTTTCCTTTTTTTATATTCTATATCAACCCAACTTAAGGTTTTTTTTAAGGCTTCAGGGTTAGAATTATATGTTTCATCAATAATGGTAAAATTTTTGTATTTTTTGATTCTACCTCTATGTAACAATGGAGTTAAATTTTTTATAGCTTCTTGTATCTCAAAATTTTTCATACCCATATACTGTGATACAATTATTGCAGCAAACAGGTTTTCTATATGTATCAAATTAATAAAATTAGAAACAAACTCAGTTTTAATCCCATAAAAATCAATTTCCATCCTTGTTTTAGATTTTTCTCTTTTTATATCTCTCAGAATTATATTATTTCCCTCTTTTTTTCCAAAATAGACTTTTCTCCCATTCTTATTTTTTGTCTCCATTAAAATGAGCTTAGAATCTCCAGTTATAAAGGCTACATCGTCAGAGCTAAGATAATTAAGGATTTCTGATTTTGCCTTTGCAATATTTTCAAGATTCTTTAAAAACTCAAGATGAACAGGGAAAACATTCAAAATCATAACAACATCTGGCTTTAAAATTTCTGATAGCAAATCAATTTCACCTATTCCAGGATAACTCATTGCTAACTCAAATAGAGCAATCTGTTCATCCCCATTCATTTTTAATATTGAAAAAGGAAGACCTATCCAATTATTCCAATTTCCAAAAGCTCTATAAACTTTGTATTTTTTTGATAGAAGCTGATATATAAACTCCTTAGTAGTTGTCTTTCCAGCACTTCCTGTAATACCAATATACTTTATATTTCTGTATTTATTCCTTATATAAGAAGCTAATTGATGTGCTGCTTTTAATGTATCTTCAACTTTAATTAAGGGAATATTTAAGCCCTTGCATACAAAATCCTTTGAAACTACAGCCCCTACCCCCCTCTTATTCTTTAAATTCTTGATGAATTTATGTCCATCATCTTTTTCGGTTTTTAAAGCAAAAAATAATGAATTTTTCTTATTTATTAACCTTGTATCAAAATGGAAATCTATAAATCTTAAATCCTTATTAACATTAACAAGCTTGCCATTAACTACTTCTGATATTTCATTTATCCCTAATTCTGGCACAATTTACCCCATTATTTCTGGTATATATATCTTGAATATGGACCCTTTTTTTGGCGAACTTTCAACATTTATCCAGCCATTATGTTGCTTAACAATACCATACACTGCAGAAAGCCCCATTCCAGTACCTTTCTCAGGAACTTTTGTAGTAAAAAAGGGCTCGAAAATATGTTCAACAATAGACTCATCCATACCAATACCAGTATCCTTAATCGAAAGAAGTACAAATTTTCCCGGACGTGCATATTTGTAAATTTTACAATATTCTTTATCTATAATCACATTCTCGGTTTTGATTATGATTTCTCCTTCATCTAATATAGCATCCCTGGAATTTACAATAATATTCATAATGACCTGCTCCATACTTACTATATCGCCTTTAATTTTCCACAGAGCATGACTATCATCAACAATCAAACTTATATTTTTACTTATAATGCTTTCGAGCATTCTACTTACATTATGAACCACATCATTTATATCTAAAGATACCATTTCAACTGGCTGTTTTCTACTAAACATAAGCAATTGACGTGTCAAATTGGTAGCACGTATAGATGCTTTTCTAATTTCCTTAAGATTCTGGTATAAAATGTTACTCTCATTGATTTTCATCAATGCAATATCAGTATGTCCCTGGATAGCTTGAACTATATTATTAAAATCATGAGCCATCCCACCAGCAAGCTGGCCTACTGCTTCCATCTTATATGCTTGACGTAAAAGATTCTCCATAGTTTTACGTTCTGTAATATTTCTTGCAATGCCTTGTATTGCAACAACTTCTCCATCTATAATAAGAGGTGCACTTGTTACCTCTATAGGCACTATTCTTCCATCCTTACATTTTAATGAAAGTTCATATGGAGATGTATACTTTCTATATTTAATTTTAAGAAGAATCTTTTTCTGTGCAATTTTTAATGATTCTGGCATAAGTATTTCAGAAATATTCATATTTATAGCCTGTTCATTCGAATATCCAGTAAGTTTATTTGCTTGAGGATTCCACATCAGCAGGTCACCCTTAAGATCATGTATGTATATAATATCCTGAGCACTATTAACAAGAGCTCTATATTTTTCTTCACTTCCTTGTAATTGTTCCCTTATTTGCTTGGATACATTTTTTTTCTTAATAGGCTTTCTTGTTTTATCTTTATCTTTCATATTTCTTACCTCAATCAAAACACAGCTTATATCTTGCTATTTTAATAAGTATCATTTTAGTTGATAATCTAACACATATATTTTTTTTTTTCAATATAATCTTTTATTTGACTTTGTAAAACTAATTTATTAAAATCAATTAATGATAAAAATATCATTTTCAGGAATAAAAGAATGTGGGAAGACATCCTTATTATCAGAAGTAAAAAAAGTACTTTCTTTAAAATACAAAGTTGAATCAATTGATAAAATATCTCAAAAGAGTCCTTTTGATGAAGATAAAAAGTCAAACTTTATAAGTCAGTTTTATTTTCTCTCAACTCAGATAAATGAAGAAAATGTAAAGTCAATCGCATCACCAGATATATTATTGTGTGATGGTTCAGTTCTTGATCAATGGATATTATGGAAAAAACATACTTCTCAACTAGAGTTATCAGATCAAATTAAAGAAAAAAACAATGTTCTGAAAAATTTGTATAAATATTGGATAAAAACCTATGATCTAACATTTTTCATAAGAACAAGTATGATTGAATATGAAAAAAGAAAAATTGAGAATGAACTCATAAAAATAGACACAAATTATCTAATAAAAACCGAAGAAATATATACAAAAACAATTGAAGAAGACAATCTTAATGTTATTGAAATATGGAATAATAGTTCAATAGATGAAGGTGCACAAAAAATAATCAAATTTATAACAGATTTTCATCAAGATTAATTTTCTCTATTGATTTCAATATAAAATGTATTAAAATAAAGTTTAATTAAATCGGAGGCATCTTGAAAATAAAACTTGCCGGATATAATGTTGATTCAGAAATTCTGGAAAAACTTAATAAAAGTAAAAAAGAAGTATTAACTCCTGAAACATTCAGTGCTGCTTATGCAAGAATTAGTAGAAGCTCAAAAGATGTTACTTCCTTAAGAAAACAGGCTAAAAAAGATATTGAAAAAGCAAGAAAATCAAATAAAACCATTATATTCAAGATGGGTCATCATTCTGTAGCGGAGCATGCGGTTTTTAACTTTGACATAACAGGAGTTTCAAGGCTTGCTATTGAAGAACTTGAAAAATTTCGTTTATCTTCATATACTGAAAAATCACAGAGATATGTAACACTCAATGGAGATTATATTACACCTGAAGAAATAAAAGACAAAGCATCAATCAATCTTTTCAAAGATACAATCAACATCCAGAATTCATTCTATAGAAAATCTCTTTCTATATTAAAAAAATATATATTTAATAAATATAAAAAACTATCTGTAACAAAAGGGAACAAAAATCTTTTGGAAGGGTGGGCAAAAGAGGATGCAAGATACATCCTGTCTCTTGCTACAGAAGGACAATTGGGCTTAACAATAAATGCAAGAAATTTAGAGCATCTATTAAGAAGGTTTGCATTAAGTAAACGATTTGAATTGATAGAAATGAGGGAAAAAATATACTTTATTGTAAAAAAAATCGCACCTTCAATCATTCTTTTCTCAGAGCCTTCTGATTTTGAAAAAGATCTGGAATCTTCTTTTAAAAACATGTTCCAGCTTAATAATATAGACAAACTCAATCCTGTTAACATTGAACCTGAAATAATCAGATACACTCCAGATGCAGATAATATTATACTTTCATCCTTTTTTAGCATATATGAACATATAAATTTTAATGATGCATACAATATAATAGAAAGAATGAAAAAAATAGAGAAAGAGAATATTTTTAAAGAAATGTTCAAAAATATTGAATTTTTCGATACTCCTTCAAGGGAATTCGAATTTCCAGACATTACTTTCCAGGCAGGTGTAAGTGCATCAAATTTTGCTCAATTAAAAAGGCATAGAATGGCTACACTTATTTCAGGAAAATATGATTTGAAATTAGGGAACACTATACCTGAAAGTATAAAAAAAAATGGATTGGAAAAAGAATTTATGGATATAATTGAAAAAACAAATAAAGCATATTTTAAATTAAAAGAAAGATACAATGAAACAGCAGACTATATTTTGACAAATTCTCACCGTAGAATGGTTATAATGAAAATGAATCTAAGGGAAATTTATCATTTTATCAGGCTAAGAGATGATGAACACGCACAATGGGATATAAGAGAACTTGCAAACAAATTGTCTTATAAAATAAAAAAAATAATGCCTCTATCCAGTATGTTCCTTTGTGGCAAAAGTGATTTTGTAAAAGAATATGAAAGAATTTACAACTATAAACCAAAAGAAATCATATAACCAGAACAACCTCAAAATATATTAATTCATAAATTCTTGAATCTTTTTATATTCTAAATTATAATTAAGTTGTATAAGGCAAAAAATGGAGTTTTATAAAGACTATAAACCACAATTTAGCATATTTCATGATTTAATGAAATTTCGAGTTAGAGAGATATTACTTGTATCAAGTTTTTATGATGCTTTTGTTCTTGAAGAAGATGGAAGATTATCTGAAAAGATATTCAGTGAATATATTGATTTGAATTTAAGATTTGTTCCAAGAATAACAAGAGCTTCCTCTGCTACAGAAGCTCTTAAAATGCTTAAAAAAAGCTCTTTTAACATGGTTATAACAATGACAAGAATAGCAGATATGGATCCACAGCAATTCGGGGCAAAGGTTAAGGAGTTAAAGCCAGATATGCCTGTTGTTCTTTTAACCTATGAATGGATTGATAGTGACACTTTAATGAAACTCAGATACACAAAAAGCATTGATAAGATCTTTTTATGGTCCGGAGATACAAGAATTTTACTTGCAATCATAAAATATGTTGAGGATTTAAAAAATGTTGATAATGATACTAAACTTGGTGTAAGGGCAATTCTTATAATAGAAGATTCTCCTAAATTTTACTCTATGTTCCTGCCTTTAATTTATACTGAAATAATGACTCAAACCAGATTGTTAATATCCGAAGGTGTTAATGATTTGCATAGATTGCTTAGAATGAGAGCAAGACCAAAGATCCTAATGGCTGAAACATATGAACAGGGAATAAAAATCTATAACAAGTATAAAAAGAATCTTCTTGGAGTTTTATCTGATATAAGCTTTCCCAGAGAGGATAAAATTGATCCAAATGCTGGTTTCAGATTTGCAAGAAAGGTAAAAAAAGATATTTCAGACCTACCTTTTCTTTTACAATCCTCTGATTTAGAGAATAAAACAATTGCATACAAAAAGGGTCTGGATTTTTTGAATAAAAATTCGAACAATCTCTTACATGATTTAAGTAATTTTATACTTTCTAATTTTGGTTTTGGAGATTTTGTTTTTAAAGATAAACAAGGAGAGGAGACTGGCAGAGCAAAGAATCTTTACGAATTTGAAAAAATGATCCAGATAATACCTGCAGAAAGTCTTGAATTTCATGCAAAAAGAAACCATTTTTCAATCTGGTTACGTGCAAGAACTGAATTTGATCTTGCGGACAAATTCAGACCAAAAAAGGCATCTGATTTCAAAAACATAGAAGATATTAGGGAATTTATTTTATCTGAATTACAAAAATTACTATATAAAAACCAATATGGAGTAATAACAGATTTTGAGCAAACTCAATTTGACTCAGAAAATTCCTTTATAAGATTGGGAAATGGCTCACTCGGTGGAAAAGCAAGAGGTATTGCTTTTATAAATACTCTTCTTGCACAGACAAAATTATATGAGAAATTTAAAGATGTAGAAATAAAAACACCATATACATTTGTTATTTGCAGTGAAGTATTTGAAGAATTCATTGAAATTAATAAACTTCAAAAATTTGCAATATCTGAAACAGATAATGACAAAATTTCTAAAAAATTCATGAAAAAGAGATTACCTGACAAAATAGTTCAGGACCTTAAAACTCTGCTTATCAACATTAAATATCCAATTGCCATTAGATCTTCAAGTATTCTGGAGGATTCTCAAACACTTCCTTTTGCAGGACTCTATTCAACTTTCCTTATCCCTAACAATAACCCTCTTTTAAATAAGAGGCTTATTCAATTATGTAATGCAATAAAGCTTGTGTATGCATCTGTTTTTTTTAAATCCCCAAAAGAATATATAAGAAACACAAACTTTTCAGTTGAAGAAGAAAAAATGGCTGTTATTATTCAGCAAGCTGTTGGACAAAATTATAATAATAATTTTTATCCAGTTGTATCAGGAGTTGCACAATCATACAATTATTATCCTATTTCACATATGGAACCTGATGATGGAGTTATTCAACTTGCTTTAGGACTAGGAAGAACAATTGCTGAAGGTGATCAGGTTTTCAGATTTTCTCCAAAATATCCTGAAATGAATCCTCCATTCTCTTCTATTGATGAATATTTAAAAAAATCCCAAAATTATTTTTTCTCTATTAACCTATCCAATAGTGACTTAAAAATAATTAATGATGAAACTTTTAGCCTGAATAGACTTAACATATCTGATGCAGAAGAGCATGATACCCTATTTTTTGTTGCAAGTACCTATTCTGCTGAAGATAATGTTATAAGAGATACGGTTTCAATTAAAGGACCAAGAATTATAACATTTGCAAACATTTTAAAATTCAATCTTTTTCCTCTATCAGAAATTTTGAATGAAGTCTTAGAAATCGGACGTGAAGCATTTGGTTCTCATATTGAAATTGAATTTGCTTTAAATCTATTTAAAGATAAAAAAAAGAGACATGAAATTGAACTACTGCAAATAAGACCAATGATAGCAGGAAAAGAAAAAGTCAATATTTCTTTAGACAATGTTAATCGAAATGATATTATTTGTAAGTCTGAACATTCAATGGGAAATGGAGTTTTTCTCGATCTATATGATCTTGTATATGTTGATCCTTATAGTTTTGATGCGTCAAAAAGCCGTAAAATCGCTAATGAAGTGGGTCAGATAAATCAAAAGTTTATTGATAAAAATTTAAAATATATTCTAATTGGTTTTGGCAGATGGGGAACTTCTGATCCGTGGCTTGGTATTCCTGTTGAATGGTATCAAATTTCAAAGGCAAAAATGATAATTGAATCTAACCTGAAAAATTTTAATATAGATCCTTCTCAAGGAAGTCACTTCTTTCACAACATGATAGCTTTACAAATGGGATATTTTCATATAGGAAGAGATTGTGAAGAAGAATTCATTTTATGGGAATGGATAAAAAAACAAAAAACATGCACACAAACTAAGTATGTAAAACATATAAAATTTTCAAAACCATTTACAGTAAAGATAAATGGCCGAGATTCAAAAGGCTTAATATTAAAACCTGATACTGGGTAAAGAATTTTGATATTCGAATTTAACCTTTTTTTATGTCACAATTTCATTATTCCATAACCGTTCCAAAAAATCCTTCCAGGGTAAGATCAAAATATCATCATTAGTTTTTCTTGGAACAGGATCGCATGAAACAAGAAATGCTTTACAATTATGTTCTTCTCTAAAAGCTCTAATTCCTTTAAGATGTTTATTTACAACCCTGTTTGTTGATTTTATTTCTATTGCTATATCATCTTCGATTATAAGATCTACCTCAAATTGCGATGCTGTTCTCCAAAAAGATATAGCATAATTTAAGTCTGAGTAAGAAGAATGAGCAATGATCTGTAATGTTATGAACTGTTCAAATACCCGCCCGAACAACTCTGAACCCTCTTTAATTTCACCCCTGTTTGTCAAATGTGCCACAATTCCGATATCAAAAAAAATAAATCTGGAAGCATGTATCAAGCGTCTTTTCTTCCTCTTCCTAAACGCAGGAATCAATTTCCCGATCAATGTATCTTCCAGAATCTGAAAATATCCTTTAACTGTAGGCGAGGAAACACCACAATCACTGGCTATATTATTATAATTGATCATTTCTCCATTTGATAAAGCAGCAACTTCAAGAAATCTGTTAAAAGCAGGTATATTCCTTGTCACTGCTTCTGCAACAATCTCCTCTTTTAAATAATCAGTTATATATGCTTCAAGAAGTTTCTTTGGAGATTTGCTCATATAGTGTCTTGGTAACAAACCTTGATTTAAGGCTTTTATCAATGAAAAATTCGGGATTTCAGGGTAAACAAGAGGAAAGAGTTCATACCTGATGCCGCGCCCTCCCAGCAAATTGCCATGACTTCTTTTCAGTTTTCTCGGGCTTGATCCACAAAGGATGAATCTAAGTCCTCTGTTTTCAATAAGCCAATGAATCTCATTTAATAATTCAGGAACTTTTTGTACTTCATCGATAATGATCGGATGTTTCTGTGTATTTCCATTTAATTCCCTTGCTTCACTTTCCTGCCTTATTATGGAAGGATCTGCAATAAACCTTCTGTATTGATCGGATAATAACAGATCATAATAATATGAATCCGGAAAAAGAGTTTTTAAAAGAGTACTTTTCCCTGTTTGTCTGGGTCCCCACAAAAAGCATGTTTCCTCTTTGCTTAAACCCATATCAAGAATTCGTTTATACAAAACAATTCACTCCTTCATTTAAAATAATCATGATAAACCAAACATATTATTTAATATATCATGATATATTAAAACAATAAATCTATTATATCCTTTTGTCAAGAGGAAAAATTAATTTCTTTTTTCTTTTGTGTTCTAACTTTTTTTACTTTTGCCTTTTTACTTTTTACTTTGGGTTTGATAAATCAGACCCCTACACCTCTAAACCTCTAACCAAGGTTTTGTTTTTTTTCTTTCCACAATTTTATATATTTTTGTTTATTTGAATTGAAATTTAGATTTTATTTTGCTATGTTATTCAATTAATAAACTGGAGGTAAGTTTATGTATAAAGTTGTTGAAAAAAGAGTTTTATCAGAAAATGTAGCAAAATTGATCATAGAAAACAAAACAATAGCAAAAAACAGAAAACCTGGACAATTTGTAATTATAAAAATGGGAGAAACAGGAGAACGAATTCCTCTTACAATTGCAGACTCTGATACTGAAAAAGGCACGATCACAATAATTGTGCAAAAAGTAGGCACCTCCTCTCATAAATTATTTAATTTAAATGCAGGAGACCATATCTCCGATCTTGTAGGTCCTTTAGGACAGCCAACAAAAGTTGAAAATATAGGAACAGTTATTGCTGCTGGAGGCGGAGTTGGAGTTGCCCCACTCTATCCTATTGCCAAAGCATTCAAAGAAGCTGGCAACAAATTAATAACAATACTTGCTGCAAGAACTAAAGATTTAATAATATTGGAAAATGAGATGAAAGAATTTGCAGATGAGTTTATGATCATGACTGATGATGGATCTTATGGAAAAAAGGGATTAATTACTGCTGGAATAGAAGATGTTATAAAAAGAGAAAAAGTAGATATGGTGATTTGTTTGGGACCTGCAATAATGATGAAATTTATTGCATTATTAACAAAAAAATACAATATTCATACAATTGCCAGTTTAAATACAATAATGGTTGATGGAACTGGAATGTGCGGTGCTTGCAGAGTTACAGTAGGAGGAAAGACTAAATTTGTATGTGTGGACGGACCTGAATTCAATGCTCATGAAGTTGACTTTGATGGAATGTTGAAAAGATTAAATGCATATAAAAAAGAAGAAGAAACTTCCTATTCAAAATATTTGAAAGATCTTAAATGAGGAGAGAATAATGTCTGTAGATTATGAAGCTTTAAAAAAAGATAGAGCTCAGGAATGGAGAGAAAATTTAAGAAAAAGCATGCCAGCAAAAGAAAGAACTCAGATCGAACGTGCAAAAATGCCAGAAAATGAACCTCTTATAAGAAACAAAAATTTTAATGAAGTTAATAAAGGATTATTAGAAAAACAGGCAATTATTGAAGCAAAAAGATGTCTTGATTGCCCAACTCCTACATGCATATCAGGCTGCCCTGTTAATATTGATATACCTGGTTTTATAAAACAGATTGAAAAAGGTAATTTTTTAGAGTCAGCAAAGGTTTTAAAAGATACAAATGCCCTTCCTGCAGTTTGTGGAAGAGTATGCCCCCAGGAAAACCAATGTGAATCAAAATGCATATATAATAAAATGAAAAAACCTTCAGTTGCAATTGGCTATCTTGAAAGATTTGCTTCAGATTATGAACGAAATACGGGTAAAGTATCAATACCAGAGGTCGCTAAAAGCAACAATATTAAAGTTGCTGTTATAGGCTCAGGACCTTCAGGATTGACCTTTGCAGAAGAGATGTGCAAACTTGGTTATAAAGTTACAATATTCGAAGCATTGCACAAATTCGGTGGTGTTCTTGTTTATGGAATTCCAGAGTTCAGGCTTCCAAAAAAAATAGTAAGAGCAGAAATAAATAGCCTTGAAAAAATGGGCGTAAAATTTGTAAAAAACTTTATTGTAGGAAGAAGTGCTGGATTAGATGAATTAAAGGATCAAGGCTTTCAAGGTTTCTTTATAGGTTCAGGAGCCGGGCTTCCAAGATTTATGAATATTCCCGGTGAAAACCTGGTTAATATCTACTCTTCAAACGAATACCTTACAAGAATTAACCTTATGAAAGCTTATAAATTCCCTGAATATGATACTCCAATAATTAGGGCTAAAAGAGTTGCAGTTATAGGTGGCGGAAACACTGCTATGGATTCTGTTAGAACAGCAAAAAGATTGGGTGCTGAACACGCTATAATCATATACAGGAGATCTGAAGAGGAAATGCCTGCAAGAATTGAGGAGGTCCACCATGCTAAAGAAGAGGGTATTGAATTTTTGATTCTAACAAATCCTGTTGAATATATAGGAGATACAGAAGATAAGGTTAAGCAAATTAAGGTTCAAAAAATGGAACTTGGAGAACCTGATGAATCAGGAAGGAGAAGACCCAAACCAATTCCCGGTTCCGAATACACAATTGATATAGATATTGTTATAGTTGGGATTGGTACCTCACCAAATCCTCTTATACCTCAAACAATAAAAGGTCTTGATGTTACAAGATGGGGAACACTTGTAGTAAATGAAGAAACATTGCAAACATCGATTCCCTATATTTTTGCTGGAGGTGACATAGTAAGAGGAGGCGCAACTGTTATACTTGCTATGGGAGATGGAAAAAAAGCTGCTGAATCAGCACATAAATACTTTATAAATAAATAAACACAATAAATTAAATTACATTTTATAAAAAATTTAGTTGACTTTATCAATACTAATAATTAAAATAAATCTTAAAAATTAAAAAGGTTTTATTGTTATTTACAATAAAAACTAAATTAGGAGGAAAATTAATGTCTTATCTTAAAGAAGTTATTGCAAAATTAAAAGAGAAAAACCCCGCAGAACCTGAGTTTCACCAGGCAGCTGAGGAGGTTATGGAAACTTTAGAACCTACTGTAGAAAAGCATCCGGAATTTGTAAAAGCAGCTATCTATGAAAGAATAGTTGAGCCTGATAGAGTTATTATGTTCAGAGTTCCATGGGTAGATGACAGAGGTAAGGTCCATGTAAATAAAGGATTCAGAGTCCAATTTAATAATGCAATCGGACCTTATAAGGGTGGCTTAAGATTTCATCCTTCAGTTAATCTCGGAATTATCAAATTTTTAGGATTTGAACAGATCTTTAAAAATTCTTTAACAACTCTACCAATGGGTGGTGGAAAAGGTGGTTCTGATTTTGATCCAAAGGGAAAATCCGATGGAGAAGTTATGAAATTCTGTCATTCATTTATGAGAGAACTTTACAGATATTTGGGCCCTGACACAGACGTTCCTGCGGGCGATATTGGGGTTGGAGGAAGAGAAATAGGTTACCTTTTTGGTTTTTATAAAAAGATGAAAAACGAGCACACAGGTGTTTTTACTGGAAAGGGAAGAGAATGGGGCGGAAGTCTTATAAGACCACAGGCTACTGGCTATGGTAATGTATACTATGCGGCAGAAATGCTTGTAACAAAAAATGATGATTTTAAAGGTAAATATGTTGCAATAAGTGGTTCTGGAAATGTTGCTCAGTATGCAACACAGAAAGTTAATGAACTTGGAGGAATACCAATTACCCTTTCTGATTCAAGTGGGACTATTATTGACATGGATGGAATCAAAGGCGAGAAATGGGATTTTGTAATGAATTTGAAGAATATTAAAAGAGGAAGAATAAAAGAATATGCAGAAAAGTACAATGTCAAATACTATGAAGGAAAAAGCATTTGGGATGTTATTAAAGAAGAAGGAGTAAGAGTTGATATTGCTTTACCTTGTGCAACTCAAAATGAAATTAACAAAGAGCATGCAGAAGCTCTGGTAAAAAATGGCTGCATTTGTTTATCAGAGGGTGCAAATATGCCTTCAAATATTGAAGCTATAAAAGTATATATGGATAACAAGATTCTTTATGGACCTGGGAAAGCAGCAAATGCCGGAGGTGTTTCTGTTTCAGGCCTTGAAATGAGCCAGAACAGTTTAAGACTAAGCTGGACTCGTGAAGAAGTTGATAATCATCTTAAAAGGATCATGAAAAGCATTCACAAAGCATCTCTTGAAGCAGCAGAAGCATATGGAGATCCAGGAAACTATCTGATGGGAGCAAATATAGCAGGATTTATTAAGGTTGCAAAAGCTATGTTTGCTTATGGTGTGATATAATATCAAT
>Ga0209121_10003914_pt1 | contig 14128 bp, 14 predicted proteins | sample Cruoilmetagenom3_FD_187292 | JGI IMG/M metagenome (GOLD analysis project Ga0209121, IMG submission 187292) | Oil polluted marine microbial communities from Coal Oil Point, Santa Barbara, California, USA - Sample 3 (SPAdes) (version 2) | ecosystem: Environmental > Aquatic > Marine > Oil seeps ...
CCCAGCGTCCCTCCTGCTCCTTGCCCAATGCCCTGAGAGGATAGACGGCCAAGATTTTACAGTTTGGATTCTTCACTATTTGCTCTATGGCTGCCAAATAAAACACCAAACTTTTCCCCGAAGCGGTTCCCGTCGTAAGGCAAATATTCTCTCCATTAAGAAAGTTATTTATAGATTCTTTCTGGTGGAGATAAATTCCTTCTGGCGCATCATCACGTAAGAAACCCCTGGATTGAACGGAAAGATCCAAATCATCGCATTTATAAAAATGTGCCCGGTGCGGAGGCAGTTGAAAAGCATCAACCACTTTCCAATCTTTTACCTGAAAATAGTCATACATTTTCAAAACTTATCCTCACAAGGTTTGCTTATTACCAATACTTGGTAACGATTAAGCTTCAACTAACCGAGAAAATTTATCATTCCGGGCATTATTCCGGCTATTAGCCCAAGCTCTTCTCTGCATTCCGGACAAAGGTCTTCAATATCAATATCCCTGAGAAAAATCTCAGCTAAGCTCCCCGCTGGGCTGATATCCTGACTCTCTTCTTCGTCGAATTCCCTGAAACATCGTTTGCAAATTTTCATGATTAAAATCTCCATTGGGGAAATTACTAATTGGCTGTGTTTGAATAGAATATAGAGCACGACCTGTGCCATAATTTACCGACACTTGTATCATGCCGTATTTGTTGCATGATCGGAGTTACACCGCAAGAACACACTAATCATGGCGTAACCATAGTTACTTTTACGGTAATGAATATTACATATTGATTCCTGCGGACATGAACTTTATATCGTTACGGCAAAGGGAGTTTTTCTGTCTTGACTGGGTTTTACCAAAGTGATAAAAAATACTTACGTTTTCTAAATGAAAAAGCTACATAAGGAGCTACACAATGAAAACTTACACGGCAATCGTTGAAAAATGTCCTGATACGGGACTTTATGTTGGACATGTGCCTGGATTTCCCGGTGCGCATTCTCAGGCGGAAACTCTTGATGAATTAAACAATAATTTGAAAGAAGTAATTGAAATGCTTCTCGAAGACGGCGATCCTGAACTTGAAGGTGAATTTATAGGCACACAGAATGTTGTGGTGGCATAACGATGGGCTCGATACCCGTATTAAAACCGAATGAGGTGGTAACACTACTTAAACATCTTGGATTTATTGAAGTACGTCAAAGAGAATCACATAAACAATTTCGCCATTCCGATGGCCGTTCGACAACAGTACCCTTTCATTCTGGCAGAGATGTATCACCTATACTGCTCCGACAAATCGCCAAAGACATAGGACTTACGATTGATGAACTTTTAAAAAATCGTTAAACGACCGTTGCCTTTCTGCCTTCTATTACAACTGGCTTATCCGCATACTCAAAGGTCGTGGTGTCTTTTTGATAATTATTCCACCTCTGTTTATACACATTGGGGGAAAGAAGTGAAACGTCTGTTGTTTGTCCTTCTCCCTCCCACTCGTCTAAGCCATAGTCATACCGTATTCCGCCAATTTCAGTCAGAACATACCTGGGATGTGGCTTGTCACCTCCATATTTTTCATTCCATCGTATAATTTTTAGTAAATATCCTTTTGGTACAATCTGCGATAGATTTCTCTCGCAATCTGCCTTCCATTCATCGTAAGGATTCGATCCATATCTATGTTCTACATGAAGTTCTAATCGCTGTGGCATTATATTCTTAAAAGCATAATCCATAAGACAGGAAAACGTGTCTGTGAATCTTTTCAACTCAGGTTTGAAATGGGGGTCGACAAAAAGAATCTCTTTACTTGCCATAAGAAGCATCTTAGCACACGCGGCAAGTTTTTCTGATTTTCTGTGAATTACCTTTTCCCGTGGCACATTCCATAGAGGATTAGTCGCATCAATCTCAGATGCGTTCAAAATATAAGGTTGGCCGTTAGGGTTGCTGATTGAAACGATAGCCCTGAACTCTTTGATTGAATGTTGTTCTTCGGCATTTTCAAGCCATTCCTTTGCGCTGTTATATGTTCGATTAAGCCTGACTAATTTGTGGTTAATGCTGGTTAACCTTTCTTCAATTTTCTTCCGTTCTATTTCTTTGATTTGTCCACGATTATAATTGTCACTGCACGCATCATATACCATTCTCGTCCACTTCCCGGGAAATCGAGAAATCAGCCTTCCGTATTCAACACCGAATTGATCAATCAGATACCTAAAATTCTGCCAGTTGTTCACAGCAACCGGATCGACAGCGTATTCGTGGATCATTTTAAAACAGCTCCTTTGCTCGCTCAGCAAAAAAACCATCCGGCCATTTGTCCGCAAAATCACCGTCTTCTGTAATGCGTAATTCAATAAGTTCCGTTCCTTTTTCTGTTGGCTTGGCATATATTACAGCAACATCTTCCGGTTTCAGAGGAGAATCTCCTTCTGCCAATTCACCATTGGTTGTTTCCCTTATCCGTCGGAGCAAACGCAGAATCAAATGCTCCGAGTGGGTTTCAATAATAAAGGTATTTTTTTGTTCACCTAAGGCCGACTTAATGAATAAGTCTCCTAATTCAGCCTGGAAAGCAGGATGTAGATGAAGTTCTGGCTGTTCTATAAGCAGCGTTTTCCCTTTAGAAGACATGCTTTGAACAATAACCGGTAGCACCTGGCTGAAACCAAAACCAACGTCCCTAAAACTTGCAGCAACGTCGGTAGATTTATTATAAAGTTGTGGCTCAAAAGCCTCGCTTGATAATCGAGATAGTCTCAATTCGTAATCCGTGCCAAACCGCTTAAATTCTTTATTAACCTTTGTGAGAAGTTCCGGATTATTGAACAATACGTCAAAAACCATTTTCCCGGACGATCCAACAGACTCTAGTGGATTGCCTCCATATATATAGAATCTTTCTGGGTATTCTCTCAGAGGGGCAATATATTCGATGTCATTTAAGAATTTTCTGATGAGATTTGCCACTGTCAGGGCGAAAGTGGATGGATTTCTGGAATCTTCCTCATAGGTGCTTTCCCATAAGAAATATTTCGTTTCCATATAGTTAAGTAACTTAGGTAAAAATCCCTTTAATGTAAGAACATCATCTCCAAAAGATTCGTAAGTCTCAACAGCTCGTTCATTTCCTTTCAGCTTCAGCTCATTTAATTCTCTGTTGTATTCCTCAAGTTTGTTTCTAAGTTTTTCTTTTTCCTTGTCGGACATTCCTTCAAGTTCTCTAATTAAGTCATCAAAATCAGAATCATGTTGTTTTTCAAAAGCTTCGGGTTTTTTTTCATCAAAACATTCCCAGTAAGTATGCCAATACTTATGATCGAAATTGCCCGTAAACTCGTACTCATAAGAACCGCTTTTGTTTTTTTCACCAATTTTATAAGTTATAATTGGTTTTGGGTCATTTCCAATATATAGGTCAATAGCGGGAATCATTATATTAGAAGTTCCATTATTCCATGAGAATGTCACAGATAAACCTATCGTTTCAGAGCTTATACTTTTGTGTAAAATCTCTGCTTCATCGTCATAGCTATCTATATCAAATGCTTCGAATATGTCTTTGGGAAATGAAAAAGTCATTTTAAATGAAAACGAGTTGCTCACATCGTGATTATGAATAAATTCTCTAAAACTACCGAGATCAACGATATTTCCTTTCGGCAGAAGGGACATATTCGGATCTCTTCCTTCCTCTAAGGTCTGCTTCAGCATAAGTAGCGATTGAAAAATAGCACTCTTCCCTGAAGAATTTGCGCCAAATATTAGAGTGATAGGTTTGATCGGAATATTTACAGGTCCGGCAAATGGTTTGAAATTTGAAATTTGATATTCTTTTAACATTGGGAACTCCTATACAAGGTTTTTCATTATTGATATGAAAGGCAAGCAATGTGCCAAAGCAACTCATACTCTTAATTAAGCGTTATATCAAGATATTAACAAACACTCTCAAATTTATGCCTTGTCTGTATAGTAACAATCGTTACTATTTTGGTGCTGGTTATTACTATAAATCAAACTTTTCCTTCGCCCGTTTTCTAAAAGTGTGGGGTTTTATTTTCAGCAGTCTTGCAGCAGCCTCTCTGTTGCCATTTTTTATCTTTATCGCTTCTTCGTAATATCCCTTTTCCAATCCTTTCAAATAGGAATCGAAGTCCAGACCTGCCATGGGTATTTTAACTTTGGCTTTGTCTTTGATTCCAAAAGCTTCCCCTGTTGAAATTTCTATTGGCAGATCAGTTTCCTTAATGACGTTTCCCTTTGACAGAACAAAGGCACGCTCAATGGCATTTTCCAGTTCCCTGATATTGCCGGGCCAGTCATATTCAAAAAGCCGTTTCATCGCTTCGCGGCTAACCTGTTTCTGCTGCCTGTAGCGATGATTGTGGGTCCCGAGGAAATATTCAATCAGAAGAGAAATATCTTCTCTCCTCTCACGTAGGGCAGGCATCTTAATATCAATTACCCTCAAACGGTAGTAGAGGTCGTTTCTTAATTTATCTTCCGAAATCAAGGAAAGCAAATCTCTGTTCGTAGCGGCGATAAGCCGGACATCTGTTTTTATTGTTTTGGTTCCCCCAACCCTTGTAATCTCATTATCCTGCAAGACCCTGAGAATCTTTGCCTGGGCAGATAACGGCATATCGCCCACCTCATCCAGGAATATTGTTCCTTTGTCGGCCAGTTCGAATTTGCCCTTTTTCTGCTGAATCGCTCCGGTAAATGCGCCTTTTTCATGCCCAAACAGTTCACTTTCCACAAGGGTTTCAGGAATGGCGGCGCAATTGACAACGATGAAGGGTTCTGTCTTTCTCATGCTATTGAAATGAACTGCCCTTGCGACAAGTTCCTTGCCTGTCCCCGTCGCTCCCTGGATAAGAACAGCGGAATCATACTGAGACGCGGCTTTTATGGTGTCTTTGACCTGCTCTAATTGCGTGCTTTTCCCGATCATTTTATATTGGGAAAATTGAAGTATAAGGTCTTCTCTTTCCGCTTCCAGTTGTTCCTTTCTCAGATAGGTCGTTTCTATTTCAAGGTCTCTTTGTGATGGTGAGGAAATCCTGGGAAATTTTTCCAGGGATAATTTAATTTCTGAAACGGCCTTTTGCTGTGGTCTTAAAAATTGGGGCGGTGTTATCTTGAGAAGTGTGGAGGGAACCAATTCTGACTGGGAAAGCAAAAACCATACGGTCTGCATCTGGGGAGTTCCAGATGCCGTTGCTATGTAATACTTCGGTTTCTGCCCTTTGTGTTCCGTCATTATCTCCTGGCAGCGTTTATACATATGCAGGTAAAGTTCTTCATAATCGGTTGGATCAGGAATGTCGATATTAAATATCTTTATTCGGTTCGTATGATTTCTTGCAGCAATTTCCTGCTGAAGATTCTGGGCATTTATGAAAGTATTTGGTGTTGTAAATATATAGATGTGCTGAAATTGCTTTTCCTCCAGAAGGGTCAAGACAGGTCCATCTGTAAAACTCCCTTGCACTGCTTCCGGGTTAAATGGATCTCTGATTCCCGCAAATGTTAACAGAATGTCCATCGGGATATCCTTTTTGGAGGATGGAAATCGAGGGGCAGCATACATATTATTGCCTTCTTTCTTCTGGAAATAGGCATGCTGTCACCAGAATTTCAAAAATGATATCAATCAACAGCCAACTTCTTTTCATTTTGAATGATAATCTTTGGATCAGGATTTTTAAGGGGAACAGGGAGTTTTTGTTCTATTAATAGACCAATATGTTCTTTCATTCCCCATTTGGCTTTATAAAGGCAATCCTCAACTGAGTGGCCTATACCAGAAAAACCTTCAAGATCTGGTGAATAAAAACCAAAATAATCTGGTTCTTCTGTTGCTTCAATCACCAAAGAATATGGTAAATCAACCATGAGTAATTCCTCCCAAACATTATTTAATTCCAGCAGCCTTTAAAATAGAATGACAAGTACCAGTGGGAACTTCTTTTGTTTCATGATAATCAACCCGAATCAATCTATCCCATCCTGGTTTCCCATAATATCTTATCGATTCTTTCTTTTTAACGATTTTGAAACCATCTTTTTCGAGTAATCTAACCAATTCACTGAATTTCAATTGGTCTCTCCTCTATCTTTGGGCCATCAGGAAATCGAGGGGAGGAAGCATACATATTGTTGCCTTCTTTCTTCTGAAAATAGGTATGCTGTCTCCCCTGAATTTTCCTGTCCTCCATGTACACCTCCACAGTCTTCTGGGGGACAGGCGCGTTCTCCTGTAACACATTTTGGATATTTCACTCCATTTTCCCTTAGCAGGATACCTTCAAGCAAAATAATATGCTCCCATCCATACGAAATTGAAAATTATGCTTGGCTTAGCCTTTATCATAATTCACCAATCCTAACCATTGATTGACAGGCAAATTTACCTTGATATGACGATATTAAGGGTATTTTCGGGCAGATCTGCCATCTTCAACTCTATTACTATTTCTAACAAATCAGAATATCACATGTCAACACCTGAAAACACCTCTAAAAACAGGAAACTGCTTGATGAAGTGCGGGATGTAATGCGGTTGTGTAGAATCGGGGGTATTTATTCTCGACAACAGGTGGACACATGAGCAATCTGTAAAGAATAAAGATTTGAACCCAATGAACCCCTTTTAGCTTCTAACACAATTGACTGGATTTTTGGCCGGTAACACGTTAAACAGGATTTATGAAGATCGTTTTTGCACTGCTCATCATTGTTTTCCTTGCTTTCAGCGGCTATCATCTGACCTTCCGAGGTTTCAAGCTACCCCTTTTTGCGCGTGAATTTTACCTTACAGGGACGGAATTTCTTTTTTTAGGTCTTCTGCTGGGGCCACAATTCTTGAATCTTCTGGATACGGAAACACTTAAAGGTCTGGAACCTGTGGGAGCCCTCTTATTAGGCTGGATAGGCCTGCTTTTCGGCTTCCAGTTCGAAATCGTCAGGCTCCGGCGATTTCCTCTCGATTTTTTTAAAGCAGCTATCCTGGAAAGTCTCCTGACCTTTGTATTGGTCTTTTTCGGTGTTTATTTTGCGTTACCACTGTTTTTCGAGATACCGGAAGTCAAACATATCGTGTTATCACTTACCCTTTCAGCGGCTGCTGCTTGCACAGCCCAGACGGGGCTGGCACTCCTGACACCGGACCTTACTACTCAGCATCGAAAAACCATAGGTTTTTTGAGATATATTTCCAGTATTGACGGGTTGAGCGCCCTGTTGATTTTTGGCATGGTATTTTTTTTCCGTCGGCCGTCAATTGCAGGGTTTTCCTTGATCGGGGATCTGGCTCTGGGAACGGTGTTCATCCTCGTCATAAGTATCGGGCTTGTTTTTCTATATATCGTTTTTATGTCAAGTCATCGCGGCGAGAGCGAACTGGCCCTGGTGGTTATCGCTATGGCCGTGCTTACGAGTGGCGTTGCTTCGATACTGCACTTTTCACCACTTATAGCCAATTTTTTCGTCGGTTTTTGCCTTGTGAATCTTTGTCGTCAAAAAGAGCGACTTTTCGAAATCCTGGTCGGTGTTGAAAAACCCGTTTATCTGCTTTTACTAGTCTTTTTAGGTGCTTACTGGAAGTTAGGTTCCATATGGATAATTGTTCTGGCAGCACTGTACTGTTTGTATCGATTTACAGGGAAGTTGTTCGGAGGTTTTATGATTACTCGCTTAAACCGGGAATTAAGCGCTTATCCATCTCATCTGGGATTTGGTCTTCTTGCCCAGGGTGGGCTTCCCCTGGCCATCCTGTTTGATTTCCAGCAAGGCATTTCCTGCGATATTGTTACCAGTATAATCAGCCTGGCGTTACTGGCGGTCATTTACAACGAATTCCTGAGTCCGTATATGCTTGTACGGTTGTTGAAAGAAGTTGAATAATGGTTAACCTTTATCAGAGCAAAAAAAACTTGATAACGTATATCCTGACACTTTTTATCGTTACCCTTTTTGCATTATGGCTCAGACACCTGGATATAGAATCGAGCTGGCAGAGAGCGGGTATGATAAACTTTTCACTCGGTTTTGTGCTGCTGGCGGCCTATATGAGCGCGCAGATTCTGAAAATAGCACGACTTCCACTTATCAGCGGCTATATCATTGTCGGAATTATTGCGGGTCCTTATGTGAGCGGCTTTCTTACGGAGGATATGATTACCAGATTCGGGTTTATCAATGACGTTGCCTTAAGTTTTATCGCGCTGACTGCCGGTGGCGCCTTGCATCTGCAATTTCTCAAAAAACGCCGCAAAATCATTATTCTCAACATTTTGTTTCTTACACTGATGGTTTTCGGATTTGTGTTTATATTTTTTGTATTTATGGGGAGCCATTTCAGTCTTACACGGAACCTCTCCTCAATTCAGATCATTGCATTTGCCGTCCTGGTAGGTGTTGTTGCTGTGGCACGTTCCCCCTCATCCGCTATTGCGATTATCAGTGAAAGCCGTGCTTCCGGTCCATTTACGGAAACCGTACTCGGGGTTACAGTTGCCATGGATGTGCTTATAATCATTCTATTCACAGTTGCGCTGACAGCGGCTAAGATTATTCTGGGTGGCAGTGGAATGGTGGATACCCAGGTTTTTATGGCAGTATCCATGGAAATGGCGGGTTCATTTTTTATTGGCGCGTTGCTGGGTAAAGGAATTTCGTTTTATATTGATCGAATTCGACACGACCTTCCCCTGTTCCTCCTTTTCCTGGCTTTCGGAGTGAGCAAGATTTCTATGTGGTTAAGCAATTCAATGGAAATCCATTTTGATATTCATCTTCATTTAGAACCATTGCTGATTTGTATGAGTGCTGGGTTTACCGTTCAGAATTTCAGTAAAACAGGACCTTATTTTATGGAAAGCCTGGACCGTATCAGCTTACCCGTCTATGTCCTCTTTTTCTCTCTTGCGGGTGCTTCCCTGAACTTTGATGCACTTAAATTGTGCTGGTTGCTGACTTTGTGTCTTGCCGTTGTGCGTGTGGCGGGGATTTTTTGTGCCACATGGCTTGCCGGAACGATTGCTAAAGATCCGCCACTTCACAACCGCAGTGCGTGGATGGCCTACCTTACACAGGCCGGGGTTGCCATAGGCCTGGCCCAGATGGCCGAGCGTGAGTTTCCCGGAATTGGTGTGTATCTAACTACTGTTATACTGGCTTTGATTTTTGTCAATCAGGTGGTAGGGCCTGTTACATTTAAGACAGTGCTGAATCTCGTAGGAGAGGCAAAGATCCGCTGAGGTGTTAGTCTGATTTTTCTTTCAGGGGCCTTCCTATCTTTTTTTCCATGTGGCGATGACGCTCTTCCTGACTTACTTCCAGACCCAGACGCCCGCAACGTGTAGCGGGCGCAACGATATAAACACCCTGGGAAGGTTTTCCCGTGTCGGCGCATAGCTCTTCAAGATAAGCAATCGCCTGATCGAGGACCTCCTGATCTTTGATGATGGTAAACAGGGTTTTGTTGTGGGGCATTCCGCCGCTGGTAAGAGCCCGGAAACCTGCGAAGATAGGAATATGGTGGCTGATTAACTGAAGGGAGTCGGTGCTCTCTATTACCGTGGCACCGGTGATTCCGATGTCCAGCCACCCCGTGATGAGTTCATCCAGGAGTTCTTCATTATTAATCACGGTAATTAGAATATACACGTAGTATTCTCTTCTTAAAGTAAGTTGTTTATTAACGATCAGTGAAAAGGCATTTTTTCTTCGAGGTCGATGATTTCCTCGCAGAGCTTCTTCGGGTTTTTGGCTTTTCTCACTGTTTCCAGAAATTCAGGCTTCTTGCAGAGCCTTGAGACGCCTGCGAGTATCCGAAGGTGCAGAGACGTTTGATTCTCCGGAACAATCAGCGCCAGAATAATGTCCACAGGTAAAGCATCCAGGGCTTCAAAATCGATGGGTTTTGCCAGGTGGATCATAATAACGGATGTATCCTGTGCTTCCCGGCTGGTTGTGTGAGGTAAACCGATACCGCCGCCGATGCCTGTACTCATTGTAGCTTCTCGTTTCTTCATGCCTTCATAGAGAGCGTCAGCATCTTTCACAATGCCGTTCTTCGCACAGGTGTCAGCCACAAAACGAAGCACTGTTTCCTTATCTGGAAATGTGGTATTCAAGAAAACATGTTTGGTTTGAAGGTATCTGCAGATTTTCATAATACGTTGGGCCTTTCGCAATAAACAAAAAATATTATTCTATTAATATAGTAAAGACAAACTTGTGTCAAGCAAACGAAAAGAAACAGGGCCTGTCAAAATGTTTGATAGAAAAACGGTTGTAAAATCTTCCCTTATTGGGTAATTCTACATTAATCCGTTCGGGGAACGGGTGCCACATTTTCATATTTAGCAGGAGCCGAAAGGCCACGGAGGTTTTTATCATGAAAGAGTCTCTGAAAATAACACATTTTCTTCTACCTTCAGCTTTCCTCATAGGCGGGTTCATAATCGGACTGATCTTTGAAAAAGTCATTCTTGCGAAACTCAGAAAAGTGGTTAAAAAAACGAAATGGGAAGGCGATGAAATATTGATTGCGGCACTGCGCGGCAAGATGCTTTTCTGGTTTATAATTGCCGGCATTTATGGAGCAATTCTTAATATACCGTTAAGTCCAATAAGTCCAAACACCTTCAATGTTCTTAAGAAGATTCTGCTGATAATTTTTGTAGCTTCAGTGACCTTAGTCCTGGCAAGAATTGCGGTTGGTTTTGTCAATTCCTATACAAAAAAGGTAAGGGGCGTTACACCTTTAACCTCGATATTCACAAACCTGACGAATATCGTGGTCTTTGTTGTAGGTATACTTATTATACTCCAGACCTTAGGCATTTCTATCACGCCAATGTTGACCGCTCTGGGAGTCGGCGGTCTTGCCGTTGCTCTGGCTCTCCAGGATACCCTCTCGAATCTGTTTTCCGGGGTTCACATCATAGCCTCAGGACAGGTAAAGCCGGGAGACTATGTAAAGCTTGATTCAGGTGAAAGAGGTTATGTTACAGATATAGCATGGCGAAATACAACCATAAGAGCGCTTCCGAATAATATGATAATTGTGCCGAATTCCAAGATGGCTTCCACCATTATTACGAACTATTGCCAGCCCGAAAAAGAGATGTCGGTGTATATCGAGGTTGGCGTCAGTTATGATAGTGATCTTGGAAAAGTGGAAAAGGTTACCAGTGAGGTTGCTAAAGAGGTCTTGAGTGAAATGCAAGGAGGTATTTCTGAATTTGAACCTTTCATTCGTTATCATACCTTTGGCGATTTCAGTATTGACTTTACCGTAATACTGCGCACGAGAGAATTCATCAACCAGTATATTATCAAACATGAATTCATAAAAAGACTGCATGAACGCTATAAAAAAGAGGGTATAAATATTCCATTTCCCATCAAAACGGTTTATATGGAGAAAAGAGCTGAAGATCACCACGAATAAAAGAAGGTCATCAGTCAGTCCACAAAAGGCGAATCAGGTTGCTACTTCGTGCCCATTCAAAAAGTTAGCTGATATGTTACGTTTGGTTATGCCAGAAGGTATAAGTGAAAAGGGGGATTCCCGGTGAAGCGTTCGTATCTTTTTCTTCTTGCAATCTTAGGATTTTTACTTGTGATAAACGGATGCATGAAGATGGGTCCCGATTTTCAGCGGCCCGACACGGGGAAACTGGCACCGGAAACGTATCAACATGCTCATGCCGATAAAATCTCTGTCCAACTCGAGGATCGGTGGTGGACCATTTTCAACGACCCGGAATTAGACCAACTGGTGGAGAAAGTCCTGAAAAACAATCTGGATATCAAAAAGGCCACAGCCAGGATTCTGGAATTACGGTCCTACTTTGTCCAGACCAGAGCGGACCGCTTCCCCAGCTTAAGCGTGCAAGGCGAAGGCAAACGGCAACGTATTTCTCCCGGCGTTGAGACGGATGCATACAATCTTTCTTTGCCTGCTTCCTTCGAGCTGGATCTCTGGGGACGTCTGGCCCGGGCTCAAGAGGCTGCACGTGCCGATCTCACACAGGTAGAAGAAAATGCCCGTACCATGGCACAAACTGTAGCAGCCGAGGCAATCACACTTTATCTGGAAGTGGAGTCTCTGGAACGGAGAATTCAGATAACCAGACAAAGTGTGAAAAATTACCGGCGCAACCTGGCCCTGGTGGAAAGGCGTTACGAAGGGGGTTTGACCTCCATTCTCGATTTGAGGCAGGCCCGCCGCATTCTGGCCCAGGCTGAAGCAACTCTTCCCTCACTGCGGCAGGATCTGGGAATCAAGCAACAAAAATTGGCCGTTCTCCTGGGACATTACCCCAAAACAAAACCACCCCGGTTTCAACCGGAAGATTATTTTAAGCGTCTCGCCTCGGTGCCACCGGGGCTACCTTCTGATCTCCTGCTGCGACGGCCGGACATCAGGGCAACGGAGGCAAATTTAATGGCCTTAAATGCCCGGGTTGGTGTTGCCAAGGCCAGTAGATTTCCCCGGATTACACTGACGGGAAGCTTCGGCTACTCCAGCAGTGAACTGGATCGGCTCTTCCGGTCCGAAAACGAACTGTGGAATCTTGCCCTCGGTGTCGTGCAGCCCCTTTTCGACGCTGGAAAATTGAAGGCCGGACAAAAGGCCGCCGAGGCAAGATATGAACAGGGATTGGCCGAATATGCCAAGACGGTACTCTCTGCATTCTCCGAGGTAGAAAGCGCCCTTCTGACGCGGAAGGAACAACTGGAAAGGCGGGATCGAATAGTGAATTTTCTCATGGAGGCCCGTGCCACCCAGAAGGTGGCCGAGAGCCGCTATGAACGGGGTCTGGTAGATTATCTGACCGTTCTTGATGCCCAGCAGACCCGGTTTCAGGCGGAAGAGAATTTAGTCCTCGTTGACCTGGCCATTCTCAGTAACCGCGTTACACTGCACCGTGCACTGGGTGGCGGGTGGGGCGACCCGACTATGCCGCGTCGTGGAAAAGATTTGTAAACCAAAGTATGAACAAAAAGGAAGATTTTCAAAAATGATTCACAAAAAGCTATCTGCCATGAACAAGAAAAAGAAACGTCTTTTCCATTTTGCCATCACCGCAATCTTCATCATCGTGGGCGTTGTTGGCCTGGTTGCACTGACGGCAAGCAAATCTCAACTGGAGAAAACAAAACACGTCGCCCCCATGCCCATGGTCAGGGTGATTAAGGTTCATACAGGAGCTAAATCTTTACATATCCGGGGTGAGGGCACAGTGAGACCCCTGCGGGAAATCCATCTTGTTCCACAGGTGGGGGGCAAATTGGTTCATGTTTCCCCTGCTCTGGTCAACGGAGGAGAATTCAATAAAGGTAATACATTACTTACTATAAATCCGGTGGATTACGAGTTGGCTGTTACCCTGGCTAAAGCCAGAGTGAAGGATTCGGAAAGCAAACTTAAAATTATACAGGAAGAGGCCGCGGTGGCACAGGAAGAGTGGCGTGTCCACCACGCCGGCAATTCTAATACACAGAAGAAGGCACCACCACTGGTGGCCAAGGAACCGCAATTGGCGGCTGCCCGGGCCCAGCTTGATGCCGACCGGGCAGAGCTGAAAAAGGCTTTCCTGAACCTTGAAAGGACGATACTCAAGGCCCCATTTGACGGTCGTGTAAGTGAAAAAAATGTAGACGTGGGCCAGTATGTATCACCGGGGCAGGTCCTGGCTGCCCTCTATTCCACCGATGCGGCAGAGATTGCAGTGCCGCTGGAAAACGAAAACCTGTTCTGGTTTCATGTGCCCGGTTTCACCCCAGGAAACGGCCCCGGTTCCTCCACAACAGTCCGGGCAAGCATTGCCGGACGGGATATTGTCTGTCCGGGAAGGGTCGTTCGTGCTGAAGGAGAACTGGATGAAAAAACCCGGATGATCAATGTGATTGTGCGGGTGGATAAACCCTATGTCAGGAAACCTCCACTTGCCATGGGTCTCTTTGTAACGGTAGAAATCGAAGGACGCACTTTACCAAACGCCACAGTTATTCCCAGAGCAGCTCTCCACCAGAATAATGTGGTCTGGGTGGTAAATGGCGACGGGGTGCTCCGATTCCGCAAAGTGGAAGTGGCGCACCACCAG
>Ga0209121_10003915_pt1 | contig 14123 bp, 11 predicted proteins | sample Cruoilmetagenom3_FD_187292 | JGI IMG/M metagenome (GOLD analysis project Ga0209121, IMG submission 187292) | Oil polluted marine microbial communities from Coal Oil Point, Santa Barbara, California, USA - Sample 3 (SPAdes) (version 2) | ecosystem: Environmental > Aquatic > Marine > Oil seeps ...
ATAGTTATTATTGTACTAGGAGGATTATGGCTGCATCCCTATTCATATTTATCCATAGGAGGATTATTGCTGATTGGTTCAGTTTATGAATACTACAGACTGATAGCTAAAACAGGGACCCAGCCTCAGAGTATAGCCGGTATAATTACAGCATTAACAGCTTATGTAATATCCGGGCTGGTAGCAGCAGGGATAGTAAATTTTGAATACTATCTTATTATTGTTGTTGAAGTATTGTACATTATAATTATTGAGCTTTACAGGAATCAGGACAGACCATTTGATGCACTGGCTCATACAGTATTTGGGATAATATTTATCTCAGTCCCCTTCTCCCTTTTCCCTTTCCTGGCTTATGGTTTTGATGGACCGGGAACATTGATTAATGGTAATATTACAGGATTCACACCCGGGCTGATAACCGGGTTCATGGTATTATCATGGGGCTTTGATATAGGGGCATACCTTTTTGGATCATATTTTGGAAAGCATAAATTACTGGAAAGAATTTCACCTGAGAAGTCATGGGAGGGATTTATTTTCGGATTCATAATAACGGTATTACTTGCATGGCCTGTATCTTTATGGTTCAAGTTTCCCGGTACAGGAGATTGGATAATTATAGGGATTTTAATAGCTGTAACAGGCACACTTGGAGACCTGGTGGAGTCGATGCTTAAAAGAAGTGTTGGAGTGAAAGACTCCGGATCATTACTACCCGGGCATGGTGGATTACTCGACAGGTTCGACAGCCTTATTCTGTCGCTTCCGTTTGTATACCTGTATATTTTACTTTTTACCTGATTATTATTATATGTGCGATTTAAAATGAAGATTCACAGGGAGGGATATAAGATATTATTCTATAGTCTAATAACACTGACAGTGCTTAATGCCATTATTATATATTCTTTTAAAGAAATACAATCTGTCTGGATCAGTATTTTGTCTCTCTCATTACTTATATTATTGTTCATGCTTTTATTTTTCAGGAAGCCAGTACGGGAAACGGAGGAAGATGCAGGTAAAGTGCTTGTCTCTGCAGATGGTAAGGTTGTGGCTATTGAAGAAGTAGAGGAAAATGAATATTTTAATGATAAAAGACTGCAGGTATCGGTTTTTATGACATTATTTGATATACACAGTAATACTTATCCTGTGTCAGGCAAGGTAAAATATATTAAGCATCAGCCAGGTAAGTTTTTCCCTGCAAACATACCAAAATCATCAATCTATAATGAGAGGACAAGCATTGTAATAGAGACGGAGAAGGGAACAGAGATAATGATAAGGCAGATAGCCGGTACCGTGGCCAGGAGGATAGTAACATACGCGGAAGAAGGTTCAGATGTGAAACAGGGAGACGAATTGGGATTTATTAAGTTTGGCTCAAGGGTGGACGTTTTCCTGCCACCTGGAACAAGGTTAAATGTGAGCTTATCACAACCGGTACGTGCAAACAAAGATATACTGGCAATATTATAATATTGAAAACATTAATTCAGAACTTGAAATGAAAGCGACTGAAAGAGAGCAAGATAAAAAAGTTATTGAAATAACAAAGGATGTTAGCTGGATAGGAATACTTGATTATGATATCGTCACTTTCGATATTGTAATGGAAACAGAGTACGGGACTACTTATAATTCCTATTTTATTAATGCTGAGAAGAAAGCGATTATTGAAACAGCCAAGGAAAAATTTGCGCCTATCTATATTAATAAGATAAAACAAATTGTTGACCCTTCCGAAATAGAATATATAGTATTTAACCATACAGAACCTGATCATTCAGGTTCCTTAAAGCATGTCCTGAAACTATCACCGGAGATTACTGTTGTTGGTAGTGGTAATGCAATAAGATATCTTAATGATATGTTAGATATCCCTTTTAAGAGCATGGTGGTTAAAGATGGGGATACACTTGACCTGGGTAACAAGACACTGAGATTTATTTCTGCTCCTAATCTTCACTGGCCCGACACTATCTACACATATCTTGAAGAAGACAGGCTGCTTTTTACCTGCGATTCATTTGGAGCTCACTATTGCGACAACCGTCTTTTTGATGATCTTGTAGGAGATTTCAACGATGCCTTTAAATATTATTTTGATGTTATACTCAAGCCTTATAGCAAATTTATGCTTAAGGCTATTGATAAGATCAGGCATCTTGATATAGAAGCAATATGTACAGGACACGGGCCGGTATTGAGAACAAGATGGAAGGAGTATGTTGACCTGAGTGAGAAATATGCCCGTGATTACCTTGAATTAACAGGTGATAGCAGAAAAAAAAGGGTACTTATAACTTATGTTTCAGCTTATGGTTATACAGCAGAAATGGCAGGAGCTATTGCAGAAGGTATTGAAAGTGAAGGAAATTCAGAGGTTCAAATCCTGGATATTGAAAATATTGAGCTTGGTGACCTTGAATCGGAAGTGGTTAAATCAGATGCTATACTGGTAGGTTCACCCACGATTAACCAGAATACCTTATTGCAGGTCTATAAGCTTTTTGCTGTTATTAATCCCCTCAGGGATAAAGGTAAGCTGGCTGCTTCCTTCGGTTCTTATGGATGGAGTGGTGAGGCTGCCGGAATAATTGCTTCCAACCTGAAAAACCTGAAGCTTAAAGTGATGGATGATAATGCTGCTTGCAAATTCAGGGCGGGTGAAGAAAAAAGATCTGAACTGGTAGCCTACGGAAAAGAATTTGCAAAAGCACTTTCAGCCTGAACTTAAATTTTTTTATAATGGGTATAATTCCTTTAAAGGATTGGTTTGATGAATTTGATAATGGACCTGTTATGATAGTGGGTCCTTGCAGTGCGGAGTCGGAAGAGCAAATATTACAGACAGCGGATTATTTAAGCAATAACTGTAAACCGGCATTGTTCAGGGCAGGGATATGGAAGCCCCGGACACGACCCGGAAGCTTCAGCGGGGTGGGCTCTAAAGGCGTGCAGTGGATGATTAAGGTAAAAGAACAGACGGGTATGCGTTTAACAGTTGAGGTAGCCAGACCCCGGCACCTTGAAGTATGTCTTAAAGCAGGTATTGATGTAATATGGCTGGGTGCCCGGACAGTTTCAAATCCCTTTTCAGTGCAGGAGCTTGCAGAAGCGCTTAAAGGAGTGGATATACCGGTGCTGGTTAAAAATCCTCTCAACCCCGATATTGATCTGTGGATAGGAGCAATAGAAAGAGTATATAATGCAGGAATAAAAAGGATGGCTGCTGTTCACCGTGGCTTCTCACCGTTTGAAAGAACACGGTACCGGAATATGCCCAAATGGGAAATACCCATAGAGTTAAGAAGAAGAATAAAGGAAATGTCTGTGATATGTGACCCAAGCCATATTTCCGGCGACGCATCTATGGTTCCCGAACTGGCACAGAAAGCAATGGATCTGAATATGGATGGATTGATGGTGGAAGTGCATAATAATCCTCCCTTAGCATTGAGTGACAGTAACCAGCAGCTGTCGCCCGGCGAATACTGCAATATGATGAAGAACCTGGTGATCAGGTGCCTCAAACCCGAAGATCCCGGATTCCTGGATTACCTTGAAGAATTACGTAACCAGGTAGATTCTGTTGATCATCAACTAGTTGAGTTGCTGTCAAGGAGGCTTGAAATAATCGACATAATAGGTGAATATAAGTACAGGAATAATGTGGCTGTATTGCAAATGGACAGGTGGCTTGAGATACTCAAAACCAGGCTTGAACAAGCTGGATTATCAGGGATGGATCGTTACTTTACCGAAAACTACCTGAAACTGATGCACCAGGAATCAATACGGAGGCAAACAGTTATTATGAAGAAACTTAAGGATAAAGAGGAAAAATCAACTGATAATAGCCATGATAATTGATACTATGATATAAAGTATTATAATCAGGGGTAATGATGAAAACCCAGCTCCTGCTATTAATATTATACACGATCCCAGAAATACTATCCTTAATTCGTTACCTTTAAACCGTAAATGCCTGAACTTAAAGGAAAACATTGGTATCGTGGTTATCATTAAGGTGGAAAATATAGCGGTCAGGGAACATAAGATTAATCTTGAACCTAGCAGGTTCTTTATCAAAGGACTGTTTCCATACTCACTGGCAAAAACAAGGGAAATAATAAAAAAGGCATTTCCAGGTGCAGGTAATCCCCTGAACTGGTCGCTCCGGGCATTGTCGATATTGAACCTGGCCAGGCGAATAGCTGAAAAAGCAGGTATGAGCACAGGCACATACTGTAAATATCCTGCAATGGAATCAGCTCCCCCGGCAGAGTTTATAAGCCTGTACATTAGAAGCCCCGGAGCAACACCAAAACTCACAATATCAGCCAGGCTGTCAAGCTGAAGACCCATATCAGAATATGCATTAAGTAAGCGTGCTGCAAGTCCGTCAGCAAAATCCAGAAGAAGAGATACTGAAATAAACCATACTGCCAGCCTTAGGTTACCATGCATAATCAGGATTATTGAAATAAAACCTGAAACAAGATTTAAAAGAGTCAACAGGTTAGGTATCTGCTTTTTCATGAGGTGGTTCTATCCTGAATATATCTGTAAATTAAGATAAATTTTATCAATATTCCCAATTTGTATATTTTTGCATGGTGAAACAAACAATGGAACATTTACAGAATCTTAAAATAGCAGTTGACTTCGATGGCACAATAGTTGACCATGATTATCCGAAAATCGGGAAAGAGAATTTATTTGCTTTCGAAACCTTAAAAGAACTGCAAAAACATGGGGCCCTGCTTATATTATGGACATTCAGGGTTGGTAAAGAACTGGAAGAAGCAGTTGAATATTGCAGAAAAAAAGGGGTGGAGTTTTATGCTGTTAACAAGAATTATCCGGAGGAAGAATTTGATAATACAGTAAGCCGTAAAATAAATGCCGATGTTTATATCGATGACAAAAATATTGGTGGATTCCCGGGATGGAGCAGTATATGGCAGGAACTGAGCTTATATGATGAAATGGAAAAGGAGGTAGCAAAAAGACTGTCACGCAGGAAATCATTCTTTGAGAGATTATTCGGTACTGATAGACCGGAGAATCATAGTTTATAAAACTAAAATCAGGCATTAAAATAGTTAATGTATGTCATAATGTTAGATAAATGATGAGATATTTGCAGTTTATATACCCGTTGATTTTTATTTTTATTGTTTCCTGTAACGGGTCCGTTAAGTCCTCAGATAAAAATACTTCAAAAACAGCCAGGGAAATTCCAAAGAAGGAAACAGCAAAGCTTGTGAATATAGCCGGGCCAGCTGATGGGAAAGAATATAGTTCAGGGGATATGGTTAATTTAAAACTTAGCCTGAGAGGTGAGAGATACCCCGATTCTGTAAGGGTCTTTTTTGATGGCAGGGCGGTGGCCACACTTAAAGCACAGAATCTTGAATACAGTATAGAGACAGACTCAGCCAGGCTGGGTAAAATACCACTCAAAATAGTGGCATATGAAGGGGATAAACGGCCCCAGACACTGATTCATTTTATAAACCTGAAATCAGATATTAACCCCGTATTGTATTCATACAGGGTAATAAATGAATACCCACATGATAAATCAGCTTATACCCAGGGATTGTTGTATCATAATGGTTATTTCTATGAGAGCACAGGTCAGGAAGGTAAATCATCATTACGGAAGGTTGATATTGAAACAGGTAATATTTTGAAGATTCATAACCTGGAAAGCAAATTCTTCGGTGAAGGCCTTGTGCTTTTCGGAGGGAAACTTTTTCAGCTTACATGGAAAAAAAAGGTGGGTTTTGTATACGATATACAAACATTTGAAGAGATTAAACGTGTACATTATACTACACAAGGCTGGGGGCTTACCTCTGATGGTGAACACTTGATAATGAGTGATGGTACTAACAAAATATATTTCCTTGAACCTGAATACTTTACAGTATTATATTCCATCGAGGTATATGATAATAAAAATCCTGTATGGCAACTTAACGAGCTAGAGTTTATTAATGGAGAGATTTGGGCCAATATATACACAACCGACCGTATTGCACGTATCGATCCCCTAACCGGGAAAGTTAAAGCATATATAAACCTTTCAGGAATACTGGCCGGCAGGTACCATCATACTGAACTGGCGGAACTAAATGGGATAGCCTGGGACAGTGAAAACAAGCGATTATTTATAACAGGTAAGAACTGGCCCCGGATGTTCGAGATAAGAATTTTTAAACGCCAGTAAATCCCTGTATTATCTTTATTGATCTTGGCACTATATCAAACTCTATAGGTGAATGACCAAGTGATTCACCATCGACCTCAACATGGATCAAAGGATCAGAGTCGATTATTATTCTTTTTCCGGTATACCCTTCCACCTTTTGATGTTCCAGTATCGTGCCGTTATAAAGCCTCCGCAGGCTTCTGATGATTTCACCCTTTCGCATTTTCTTAACCAGTGTAAGCTCAAAAAGACCATCATCAGCAATGGCTCCTGGTGTTTGCATCATTCCTCCACCTGAATATTTACCAATACCCAGGCTGATTGTGAATGTATCGTTCTTTATCTTTTTACCGTCAATCTCAATACTGGTGCTCGTATGCCTGTATGAAAGTAAACTTCTTAGTAAAGTCCAGAAATAGAGTGCTTTACTGCTGTGTCCTTTCTCCTTCTGCCTGTTCGACCGCTGTACTACCAGGGCATCAAATCCAAGACCTGCTATGTTTACAAAATATCTTTTACAGACATCTGTGCCAGAATAAAACTTTATTACTCCGGTATCCTGTAAAAATATATTTTCGTTCTTTAATGTCCTGATGGCCGAATCATAATCCAAAGGTATATTAAACATCCTTCCCCAGTCATTACCCGTGCCTACAGTTATCATCCCAAGTGTAATATCCGTAGTTGGAATGATCTTCTGCAGAAAAGCACCATTTACCACCTCATTCATTGTACCATCACCTCCTACGACAATAAGTTTCCTGCTTCCACTGTTAATAAGATCAACAGAAAGATCAATAGCATGATGTTTTGCCTTTGTGAAATAATAATCATACTCAATGTCGTGGCTGGTCAGAAGGTCTGAGATTAGTCTCCAGTCTTTCTGTCCTTTCCTTTTGCCTGCATTGGGATTGACTATCACCTGCCATTCACTGATATTTCCTGATTTACCCATAGTGATTTGCTTGGCATAAAGTAAAGATGGAAAAAAAATACCTAAAAGAAAATATTAACTCATTTTAACCATAAAAAGCTGTTAATAAAATGTTGAAAACCGTGATTAAAATGTTTACAATTACATGCGGCTTCGGGGATTCACGCCTATCATAAATATTAATTTTGAAACTCCCGAAGGATCAATTTAATTCAAACAAAAAACTAAATGACGAGGATAATTTCATTAGCTAACCAGAAGGGTGGGGTAGGCAAAACAACAACAGCGATAAACCTGGCTGCAAGCCTGGCAGCGCTGGATAAGAAAGTATTGGTAGTGGATTTTGATCCTCAGGCTAATGCTACATCCGGTTTGGGTATCGACACCCGTAAGATTGATAATACAATTTATGATTGCATAATAAATGATGTTGATCCATCAACAACTATTCTCAGTACCGAGATTAACAATCTTGAATTAATACCTTCAAATATTGACCTTGTAGGTGCTGAGATAGAAATGCTTAATACCGAAAACAGAGAAAGTATACTTAAGGATGTTTTAAGCAAAGTCCCCCGCAATTATGATTATTTGTTGGTTGATTGCTCTCCTTCACTGGGTTTGCTGACAGTTAATGCGCTTACAGCCTCAGATTCGGTTATTGTGCCTGTACAATGTGAATATTTCGCTCTGGAAGGACTGGGTAAACTGCTCAATACAATTAAGATAATACAGAAAAACCTTAACAGGTCGCTTATTATTGAAGGTTTTTTGTTAACAATGTATGATTCAAGGCTCAGGCTTTCTAACCAGGTTGTTGAAGAGGTTAGAAAGCATTTCCAGCAAATGGTTTTTGAGACAATAATACAACGGAATGTAAAATTAAGTGAAGCGCCCAGTTATGGACAGCCTGCTATATTATATGATGCTGAATCCAGAGGAGCTGTTAATTATCTTAACCTGGCACAGGAGTTGATTGATAAGGGACAAAACGGGTCAGACAATAATGCTGGTGTATAATCAGTATTAATAATAAATAGTACCATGGCAAAAAAACAAGCGTTGGGAAGAGGACTGGGAGCATTAATAAGCGATGCTGAAAGGGATCAACTGGAAGAAAAGGTTGAGGCTAACCTGGAAATAAGTATTGATGATATTGAGTTAAATCCTTTTCAGCCACGTACACGATTCGATGAGCAACTATTGCAGGAGCTGGCTTCATCAATCAATAAACTGGGTATTGTCCAACCACTCACAGTAAGAGAAACAAGCAAAAATAAATATCAGCTGATTGTAGGGGAGAGAAGATTGAAGGCTGCCCGTATAGCAGGCCTTAATACAGTACCTGCATATATACGTACCGCCGATGATCAGGCAATGCTCGAACTGGCACTGGTTGAGAATATACAGAGGGAAGACCTTGATGCTATTGAAATTGCCATTAGCTACCAGAGGCTTATAGAAGAATGTAACCTTACACAGGAAAAACTCAGCGAGAGGGTGGGAAAACAACGGTCTACTGTTGCTAATTACCTGCGCCTGCTCAAACTGCCTGCTGAAATACAGCTTGGAATAAAGAATAAACAGCTGACCATGGGGCATGCCCGTACACTGGTAAATATAGAGGATGAAAAGCAGAAGATAAAAGTATACTACAGGATAATAGATGATGGCTTATCCGTTAGAAAAACAGAAGAACTGGTGCGCAAGCTGCAGATGAACGGACTTAAAGATTCAGAGAAAAACCAGAAGAAAAAACAGCTTAACGAAGATTTTAAAGACCTTTCCGGACACCTCTCCGAAATATTCAAGTCTGAAGTACAGTTCAGAATCAATGAAAAAGGGAAAGGTAAAATCGTAATACAGTTTGACGATACCGAACAAATGGAGAAGATTTTGGAGGTATTGGATAAACTTAACTCCTGAAAATTATATCTTTGCCTGTTGTCGTCATGTTGGTGTTGATCTCAAGCTGGTGTTGATCTCAAGTTATATCCGTCGAAGAGAAAAAAAAGAGGGATCAATACTGAAAACGGTATTGAGGAGAGTGAGAGTAAAAGATATTGATGTTGAAAACTATAAAATTGATTATATTACTTTTAATACTGGCAGTAAGTGCCAGTGCACAGGTAATTACTGAATCAATAGATACAACATCTGCAGGCCAGGAGCAGGAATTGCTATTACCTGAATCCACCAGGGTATTATCTCCTGTAAAAGCAACAATGATGGCCGCAGCTTTGCCGGGATTGGGGCAGGTCTATAACAGGAAATATTGGAAAATACCTCTTGTGTATGCAGGATTTGGGGCCCTGGCATATAGTATTATTCTCAATTCTCAAAATTTTGATGGTTATCTGTCTGCTTACCAGGATATAACTGATGATGTACCTGAAACCGTAAGTTATGAAAAATATACTCCCTCATTTGATTCGGGTGAGATAGACCCGGCACTGGGAGCAGATAATTATAATCCTCAAACACATAGCTGGGTAAAAGATCAGATGTTAAATGCTATATCATATTACAGGAGATATCGCGATTTATCATATATTGGTGTCGGATTATGGTACATTCTGTCAATACTGGATGCAAATGTTGATGCCTTAATGTCAGATTATGATATTAGCCCCGAACTGAGCCTTAGTATTGAGACGATACCTATTAAAACTATTAATGGCCCTACCATGGGTATAGGAGTAAGAATAACATTTTAATGACTGTACTATGAAAAGAATTATTATACTGTTAACAGGATTGATGCTATTTAACTTTTCAGCCCTGGCGGTGAATGATACTATTATTGCTAAAACAGACATTGAATTTATAGAAAGACAATTAGACAGTTTGACACATATATGGTTCCTGAGAAAGATGGCACCGGATACAAACAGCCAGGAAGGTATTACTGAGCCAGTGATTGAACTACCTGATTCTATCTACAGGGTAAGGCTGCACAATATTCATTCAGTGGTTAATCTCCCTTATAATAAAGTAGTACGGAACTTTATAAATGTTTACATAGTTAAGAAGAGGGAAAAATTCGAGATTATGCTCGGAATGAAAGACTTCTATTTCCCCATTATTGAAGATATTTTTGATTACTATGGTTTACCGGCAGAGTTGAAGTATATGGCTGTTATTGAATCAGCACTTAATCCGAATGCTGTTTCAAGGATGGGAGCCACCGGCTTATGGCAATTTATGTATAGTACAGGCAGGGCTTACGGTCTTACCATTAACTCGGTGGTTGATGAAAGAAGAGATCCCGTTAAATCAACTCACGCAGCTGCCAGGTACCTTAAAGACCTGTATGAAATATATCATGACTGGGGACTTGTTATTGCTGCATATAACTGTGGCCCCGGAAATGTTAACAAGGCAATAAGAAGATCAGGTAACAGGAAGGACTACTGGGAGATTTATTATCGCCTCCCCAGGGAAACAAGGGGATATCTGCCGGGATATATTGCAGCAACATACGCCATGAATTATCACAAGGAACATAATATAAGGAAGATGCCTGTGAATTTTAGTATCGCTACTGATACTATTATGGTTACGAAGGATATCCATTTTGAACAATTGTCTAAAGTGATGAATATTCCCCTTGCCGAGATAAAAGCTCTGAATCCTCAGTACCGTAGGCTTATTGTACCGGGTAAGAGCAAACCTATGTCAATAACCCTACCTATTAAATACCTTGGCGACTTCATATCAATGCAGGATTCAGTAGCTTCCTACCGGACTGAACACTATTTCAATTCTAAGCTAAAAGATGCCAGCCCTACACGATCGAAATACATACCACCAAGTATTAAGGGAAAGACAAAAATTATATATTCCGTGAAAGAAGGTGATAATCTCGGGTATATAGCCAGCTGGTATAATGTAGGAGTCTCTGATCTTAGATACTGGAATAATATTTACCGCAACCTTATCCGTATAAACCAGAAACTTGCAGTATATGTTAAACCTTCTGAAAAAAAATACTATTCGGTGGTTGATGATCTGAGCTTCGCTCAAAAGCAGGCAAGAATAGGAAAGCCTGTAGTTCAAAACACCATGGTTGAAGAAACTACCAAACCTGGGTTTGTTTATCATACAGTAAGATATGGGGATACAGTCTGGGATATAGCTAAGGAATATTCAGGAGTGAGTGCTACGGATATTCTTAATCTGAATGGGCTGGATCGCTCAGGTAGAATACGGATAGGGCAAAAATTAAAAATTAAGAAAAGCAGTTAGTATAATTTGCCTGAGCTAATAATTGCCTGATTATGCGTCCTTACAAGACCTTCCTTATTTTCCTGGTCTTACTGCTGCTCCTTTACGGACCCGCTTTATTTTTGAGTAACCCGCTAAGGATTGCACCGGGCATGTCTATCAGGTGGCCTGATATAAGGTCAGAATATTTTTTTGATGATCAGCCTGATGTTAATCTTGCAGAAATAGTAGAGGAAGCAGGTACAGAAATAAAAACTGAAGAATATACCGATGATACATATAAAATCTCAGAAAAGGAAAGCTACCTGTTTGATTTTTCAGAATCAGCTGTTCTGTCCGGCTTATTAGAGGAGAAGATAAATAGAGATAGCGGCCAGGTAAGAATAATGTATTATGGTGATTCACAACTTGAGGGCGACCGTATAACAAGGCAGCTAAGGGAAGACCTGAGGAAGATTTTGCCGGGTAGTGGCCCCGGATTGCTGAGCATTAAACCTCTTATTAATTATACTAAAACTTCATATGTCAGATCGTCTGATAACTGGGAGAAATATGACTATCTGGACTACAGGGATGGCCTGATAAATCATAATGATCTTGGCCCCCTGATGAGTATCAGCAGGTTTACCAGACCTGGTATGATAACCGGTGATGTTTCAAGAGCATGGTTCAGTGTTGAGCCTGCCAGAACTGCCGATTCATTATCTTCAAGATATGATAACTTCCGTCTTTTCTATGGCAGGCTGACCGATACAATGACTATCTCGGTTTATACAAATATGGGGCTTATCCGGAAAGATACCCTGTACCCTGTTAATGAGGAAAATGAATATTCAGTACACCTGGGTTCATCTGTTTATCTGAAAGTAGAATTTGAGGGAAGAGTAAGCCCTGATTTTTATGGATTCAGTATTGAAAGCAGCAATGGTTGTGTAGTGGATAATATCCCAAACAGGGGAAGTGCCGGGATGGAATATACACTGGTTTCCAGAGATAATCTTTCCGGATTATACAAAATGCTTAGACCGGATGTGGTGGTATTGCAATATGGACTTAATGTAGTTTTAAGTACAAGCCCGGGCTTTAAATATTATGAAGACGGCATATATAATCAGCTTGTGAGGCTCAAGGATTTGATCCCTGATGCCATTATTATACTCATGGGCGTTACTGATATGGCACATATGGTTGATGATGAGATACAATCATATGAAACTATTCCTCTTATACGGGATGCACAAATGCAAGCGGCGCAGAGAGCAGGTGTGCTTTTCTGGGATTCATGGCTGGCTATGGGTGGAAGAAACTCAATAATAGAGTGGATGAATAAAATACCTCCCCTGGCGGCTGATGATTATACACATCTTACATATGAAGGAGGCGACAGCCTGGCTGGATTGTTCCTGGAGGATATTATAAAACAGCAACAGCCTGAAGCGAAAGATACAATTGAAATTAATATATATGAGCCTGTATTAAATAAGGACACCATAAATAACGATCATAGAAGGGGAAGAAAACTTCATGTTAACGGAGATAAAATAGTCCAGGATGTCATATCTTACGAACCAGGCAAACCACTTATTTTTACAGGAGTATCATTCTGGATCTTTCTTTTTATTACACTACTGCTTTATAGTCTTATATTCAAAAAACCCTTGATCCGGAATTCCTATCTTTTCCTGTTCAGCCTGTTTTTCTATTATAAGTCTGGGGGGGTCTTCTTTTTCCTCCTGATAATATCAACCCTCACTGATTATGTTGCAGGACTTGTTATCTATTCAGCCAGGAGAAAACTGGTGAGGAAGCTTTTTGTACTTTCCAGCCTGCTGGTAAATCTTGGTATGTTATCGTATTTTAAGTATACAGCTTTTTTTACCGGTATAGTAAATGATATTTTCAATACCAACCTGCCTGTAATAGACTGGATAGCTGCAATCTCCAACTTCTACCTGGGATCCGGGTTCAACATTGAAATGATCGTGCTTCCTGTTGGTATTTCATTTTTCACTTTCCAGACTATAAGTTATACACTGGATGTATACAGGGGCAAAACAAAGCCTGTAAGGAATATCCTTGATTTCGGCTTTTATGTATCATTCTTCCCTCAACTGGTTGCAGGTCCTATAGTAAGGGCATCCGAGTTTATACCCCAGCTATATACCCCTTTCATTTTATCTAAAAGAGAATGGGGCCATGCCCTGTTCCTGGTGGTGAGAGGATTAATAAAAAAAATTATTATATCAGATTTTATCTCAGTGAATTTTGTTGACAGGGTATTTGATACACCATTGCTATACTCTGGTTTGGAAAACTTAATGGCTGTTTATGGTTATGGTCTTCAAATATATTGTGATTTTTCAGGATATACAGATATAGCTATAGGTGTTGCTCTTATGCTGGGATACAGATTGCCTGTAAACTTTAATTCACCTTATAAGGCATACAATATTACTGATTTCTGGAGAAGATGGCATATTTCCCTCTCCCGCTGGCTAAGGGACTATTTGTATATCTCAATGGGAGGTAACAGAAAGGGGCGTTTAAGAACATATGTTAACATTATGATAACCATGTTGCTTGGAGGCTTATGGCATGGCGCAGCATGGAACTTCGTTATCTGGGGCGGAATTCATGGCTTCCTGTTAGCTCTTGAGCGAATGCATGGCAAGCGTTCTCTCTATTATAAATTTCCAAGACCTATTCGTATAGGCGCAACTTTTTTTA
>Ga0209121_10003917_pt1 | contig 14119 bp, 13 predicted proteins | sample Cruoilmetagenom3_FD_187292 | JGI IMG/M metagenome (GOLD analysis project Ga0209121, IMG submission 187292) | Oil polluted marine microbial communities from Coal Oil Point, Santa Barbara, California, USA - Sample 3 (SPAdes) (version 2) | ecosystem: Environmental > Aquatic > Marine > Oil seeps ...
TCTTCTTCTTCCACTTCCACTTCTTCTGCTTCCTCTCTTTTCTCATAAATATATCTTTTGATGTCTTCAACATTGTTCTCTTTTGAAGCAACAACACCGATAAGATTCTCTCGATAATTCAATATGATAATTCTTCTCTCACCTACATTTATAATCAACTGACGCAAAGGTCCAATGACATCGAATGTCTGAGTTAGAACGAGATTTATTCTCTTCAAAGCACTCTCTCCATTTTTTAGATTACCCGCAAATTCCATAGGCTCGCTTAATTTAAACGCTACTTCAACACCCAGAATATCTTTTAAATCTTTTAAATTAATCATTCTTTTCCCTTTTTGCTAATCTTCTTTATTACTTGTAGAACGCATTGTCTTGCCCCATCCTTTCCGAATTCACTTATTGCTTTCTTCACAATGGAATCGAGTAATGATTTCATGAATTTATTGACTTCATCTGCGGTGAGATTTTTTGGGTTGGACACCCTTAATTCCAAATCTTTGAGAGTTATTAAACCTTCGAATTTACTGCCCTTAGAAAACTCAGAAAGCTTTTGAGATACATATGTCTGCCACATATCTGGATCCGATTCCCTGGTAAATTCTTCAAGTAACAAGTTGAGTTGTTTTGCTTTTAACTTTAATAATTTAGATACCTTCGATTCTCTACTTTTCTTTGCCTTTTCCAAACTTTTCAGTATTTCTTCTTCTACATCTCTCTTGCCTCTTTCAAGGGCAAAGCCGAGATAGGCATTATTATATGGTATTATAACTATATTTTCCCTTCCCACCCCTTTAATTGATTTTATTCCTTTAAGACCACAGGACTCGGTTATAATCTCAGCTGCAGAAGCTATAAAACCAACTAACTCATCCATATTGCCAGGTGTTATACCACCCCTTTTTAAAAGCGATCCGTCTTCGGAAGAGACCAGAACGAAACCCTGTACTCCTGGAACCTCCAAAACGTCTTCAAACGGTATTTCCGGATTCATATATCTCCTTTATTTTTCTCTTTACCAGTAGTTTACCAAGAGTTTCAGTAGCTTTTTCCTCAAGGGTGTTCATAACATCATTAAAAAAACTCTTTGTTTTTTCCAAATCCAGGGGAAAATCTTTTCTCAAGAATGTCACTTTCTTACCTGTAAGAGAAATTGTATCCTCAAGTTCATAATCTTTTACCAATTCTTTAATTGACTCCATCCAAGGACCTTCCCCAAAGATTTCTAAAAAGTGGGTCGCTTTTTCTACTCCTTCTTTCACTATTCGTTTTTTTTCCTCCGGATCATATAGTAATTCTTCCTTGAACAACCAAGATAAGGCTTTTAATGTATCAAGTTCCTCAAGCGGACTTGCTTTAATAATCTCCCCAAGAGACTTCTTCCCATCAGCTAAAATCAGGAGCTTCCAATCCTCTTTCTTAAGGGCTACTTTTTCAGTCTTTGGAGCCTTATTGGACTTTTCAGGAATGGTTGAAATTGGAGGTAAGTCCTTCTTAAATTCCTCTAACTCTGCATTTTTTATTTCTATTTCATCCATTAAATCAGACAGAGAGGTAGATATAGTGTTAACAGAGGGAATTTCATCCGGTTGAAAGTTAAATTTTCCCTCCCTTAGCATTGATAAAGAGAAAAATGCTTCCAATCCTTCAGAATTATCCGTTTCTGCGTGTAACACTTTTCCGTTGGATATATAGATACTACCCTTTTCTTTAATAATTAATCTCCCTGTTTTTCTAAACCTTGAAAGCAAATAAAATATTTCTACTATATTAAAATAAGCTAAATCTCCTTCCATTGAAATATCCTTCATATTGAGATAATATGAAAAATATTGGAATTGTCAAGAGATTGTTATATCACTATGGTCTCTTTTACAAACTCTCTCTCTCTGATTCGTTCTATCCTTAACTTTTTAACCTCAGGGATTGTTTTTACTCCACCCCCCTCTATTATCTCCGCTATCGATAGACCGGCAGCTGGGGCTTCCATTACGCCGTGACCACTAAACCCGGTAGATAGATATAAGTTTTTAAAATCAGGATGTTCACCAATCAGTGCATTATTATCCTGGGTATTCACTGCATATAACCCTCCCCACATATTCTGTATCCTGGAATACTCAGCTCCTTCAATCCTTGCCTGCATATAAAGATTAATAAGCTCTTCATAATATGACCGATCTGGTTCGGTATCAAAACCAGGTATTTGATTCTCATCCGCCCTTCCAACAATAAGATTTTCTGCTTCCGGTCTAAAATAGATTCCATTATCTATGATGGTAAGTGGAATGTGGCTATAATTTGCAGATTTTGGCGGAGAAACCACAAACAACATCCGTTTAATCGGCTCAACCGGAATAGATAAATTCTCAGGAATATCCGAATCATCAAATATTTTTTTGGACCAAGCACCAGAAGCCAGAAGAACGGCACCCGCCTCAATACTTTCTCCCTTTTTTGTTACAACACCCTTAACTTCCCCACCCCCTATCATAATCTTATGAACTTCTGTATTCAGAGATATCTCGATCTGATCTGGATACTTATCCCTTGAATATTTGAAGTATGCCTCTGCCGCAGAAGTTGAATTCAGGATGGCACAATCCTTGCCATAAAGTCCACCAACGATAGGAGATATGGGAACCATTTCAAGAATATCCGGATCAAGATGGTTCACCCCTGCGCGGATACCCGGTATGAGAGCTTCGATCTCCTCAGGAGGTATCAACTCTACATTTACACCTACCTCATCCCACCTTGGTTTGAAATTTACTATGTCCTCCCATTCATCCTCATAATAGGTAAATAAATACCCATTTTGCTCAAAACCAATTGATACTCCAAAAATGTTTTTAAAATCCTTAAAATGCTCTATGGAGTACGAGGTCATTTCCATATTAACCGTGGTAGACCATATATTACGGATTCCACCTGCACAAAGTGAAGTAGACTCCTGAGCAAGGGCATCATTTTTTTCAAGGACCAAAATTTTACCCTTGTAACCCTTTTCAAGAAGATAATAAAGAGACGAACCTCCTATTATACCTCCACCAATGATTATCAAATCCTTCATTCTTCCTCCTTTTTTCCATTCTACCACTTGCAAAACTCATTGTAGGGTCTATTATCTTAATGTGTAATATTTATATAATAGATAAATGAAAATAGTCAAGTATAAAAGGAGCAAAGATTATTGATAATAAAAAAATAAGGGATTTATTCTTTGTTAATAAAAATTCCATTTATTTAAATCACGCTTCAACAGGCGTAATACCTGAACCCTCCCTTGAAAAGATGAAGAATGTATTAAATGATTTTGCAAGGCATGGCTCTCTAGGTGATGAGTACATAAATGAAATTCTCGGTAAAGGCAGGCAGATGATTGCAAAACTAATCAAAAACGACCCTAAGAATATAACCTTTACCTCAAATACCTCCCAGGGGATTCTAATTGCTCTATTAAACATACCTTTTAAGGAGGGGGATGAAGTTTTGGTGATGGAGGAATGTTTCCCCGCAGCAAAATATGTTGCCGAGTATAACCTTCCAGGTATAAACACAAGATATGTTAAATTAAAAATGAAGGATCCCGTCGAGGTAGCCAAGAAAGAAATAAAAGATAAAACTAAGGCGGTTATCCTTGACTACGTTCAATATTTTACAGGTGAAAGGCTGCCAATAAAAGAACTTTCAAGATTTTTAAGGGAAAGAGACATATTCCTTATCATAGACGGTATTCAGGCTCTCGGTTCTATTTATCTTGATGTCAAAAAAGAAGATATAGATATTCTTGCCTGTGGAGGTTCTAAATGGCTAAATGGACCTCAAGGAACGGGTTTTCTTTATGTAAGTCCATGGGCTTTTGGGAAAATGAAAAAAGTCCACACTGGATGGCTTGGTGCTCCATGGAAAAATTTCCAGAATTTTACCAATCTTCCCCAACCCTTCAATGATGCAAGAAGGTTTGAAACAGGAACAAGAAATATAGTTGGCATTTCAGGACTTACAGAGAGTATAGAAATCCTTTTTGAATACGGGATAAAAAATGTAGAGGAAAAAATTCAGAAACTTAATACCCTCATTTTTAGAGGTCTAATGGATAAGGGCTATGAAATATTAACTCCGAAAAATAGGATGGCAGGGATTGTAACAGGTAGGCCAAAAAGGGGATTAGCAGAAAAGGTTTATAAAAAAATTACAGACAAGAATATCGTAATCTCTTTAAGGAATAATGCCCTCCGCTTTTCTCCACATTTTTATAATTCAGTAGACGAAATAGAAAAGGTGATCGAAATTATCTAAACCAAAAATTCTAATTTTGTATTCTTTTTAATTACCCATTGACATCCGTCCTTCAATTATATATTAAAGAATATGTTTTTTGTAGAAAAAGGTATAAAAAGGGAAAGAGAAGATCCCAGAGCGGTTTCCTTAAAAGAGGATATTGAACTTCTTGGTATTTCTTCTGTAAAAAAGATCTGTCTCAACGAAATATTCTACATTGAGGGAAATTTAACTCATCCGTCATTAAATAACCTCATAAAAGAGGTTCTCATTGATCCGGTTCTTGAAGAATATTCAATAGATAAACTCCTTAAAAGGGAAGGAGAATCCATTACCATAACCTATAAACCAGGAGTCTTCGATGGAGAAGGTGAAACCCTAAGAGAAGTTGCAGAAGCTCTTGGATATTCCGTTCGTAAAGTGAAAACTGGGAAGCGTTATATTTTTGAAGGCAAGATTGATAGAAAGGAACTTATGAAAATTCGGAATCGCCTTCTTCTAAATGACCTTATTCAGATGGAAATTAAAGCAGAGAAGATGAATTTTCCATCTTCCTTGCCATATAGATTCAAAAAGAGGTCTATTCCAATAAGGGAAGCTTCTGATGCGGAACTCATCCGAATCTCAAAAGAAGGTTTGTTAGCCCTAAATATCAATGAAATGAAAGCAATACAGGAATATTTCATAAAGGAAGGTAGAGAGCCAACTGATCTGGAACTCGAATCTATCGCCCAGACCTGGAGTGAACATTGTTTCCACAAGACTTTCAAAACCCCCATTAAAGTAGAGGGGAGTTTCACCTCTGAAAGGAAGACTCTTTTTGAATTTATTAAAGATGCAACAACAGAAATCAATGCAGAGAGAGTCTTGCTTTCTTTCTCTGATAATGCAGGTGCAATAGAGTTTAATAATGATTATGCCATAACCTACAAAGTAGAAACCCATAATCATCCCTCAGCTCTTGAACCCTACGGTGGATCAGAGACAGGGGTTGGAGGAGTCATTCGTGACACTATGGGTTGCGGTCTTGGTGCAAAGCCATTTGCTTCAACGGACATTTTTTGCTTCGGTGATCCAGATACAGAAAGAGAGGAATTACCCCCTGGGGTCCTTCATCCAAGAAGGGTCGTTCGCGGTGTAGTCGAGGGTGTCCGTGACTATGGAAACAGGATGGGAATTCCCACAGTTGGTGGCGGAGTTCATTTTGATAAGGATTTCAACTATAATCCTCTCATCTTCGTAGGAAGTGTTGGTATAATAAAGAAAGAAGATCTAAAGAAAGAAGTAAAAGAGGGTGATCTTATCGTGATTGTTGGAGGAAAAACTGGAAGGGATGGTATACACGGAGCGACATTTTCTTCTTTAAGTCTCGATGAAGAATCTCAGGAAATCTCCGGTGGTGCTGTTCAGATAGGTAATCCCATTGAAGAGAAGAAAATGCTTGATGTACTCCTCAGTGCAAAAGAAAAAGGTCTCTATCGTTCAATCACCGATTGTGGTGCAGGGGGTTTTTCTTCTGCAATTGGAGAAATGGGAAAAAACATTGGAGCAGTTGTAGACCTTGAAAAGGCTCCTTTAAAATATGAGGGTCTCTCATATTGGGAGATATGGGTTTCAGAATCACAGGAAAGGATGGTTCTTGCAGTGCCTCCTTCAAATCTGAGAGAGATAAAAAAAAATTTTGAAGAGGAAAACGTTGAATACGCTACAATAGGAAAATTTGGAGGAGGAAGGTTAATCGTTCGATACAAAGGAAACGTCGTTGGAAATCTCAACCCAGATTTTCTTTTTAATCGGGTTCCACTTTCTTTAAAAATTGCAAAGGTCAGAGAGCCCATGAGAAAACCTTTCCCTTTTTATCTACTGGATGATCTGGGTGCAGTTCTCTTTTCTCTCTTAGGTTCTAAAAATATCGGAAGCAGAAAGTGGATTATTCAGCAGTACGATCATGAAGTTCAGGCAGGCAGTGTTGTTGGACCTTTCTCCGGGAAGAAAAGCCCATCAGATGGTGTTGTGATCCGTCCACTCCTTAACTCTAAAAAGGCAGTTGTCCTTGGTTTTGGCATTAATCCATCTTTTGGGAATATAGATCCATACAGGATGGCTGCATCTACTATTGATGAAGCTCTGCGGAATTTAGTATCTGCTGGAGGAGATATCTCAAACACAGCTCTCCTTGATAACTTCTGTTTCGGAGATGTTTCCGATTCGGAAGTTCTTGGGGACCTTCTTGAAGTTACAAGGGGCTGTTATGATTATGCAACTGCCTTTAAAACACCTTTCATATCAGGCAAAGACAGCCTGAATAATTTCTTCATCACTGAGAATATCAATGGAGTTAGGAGGTTATCAATTCCGCCAACACTCCTTATATCTACAATCTCTGTGATTGAGGATTACCACCTTTCCATGACTTCAAATTTCAAAGGTGAGGGTAACCTTATTTATCTCATTGGAGAAACCAAGAATGAACTTGGAGGCAGTGAATTTGCAAATTTAATTGGCATTAAAGGAATGGTTCCCTCAGTTGACGGAGCTCTTGCCCACTCAATCTTTAAGACAATAAATATTGGTATAAGAAAGGGTCTCTTCCTCTCTGTTCATGACCTATCTTCCGGGGGTTTGGGTATATCTCTTTCGGAGATGTGTTTTTCTAACCAAATTGGTTGCAAAATTGACTTATCTAAAATTAAATCTAACTTACGGGATGATATACTCCTCTTCAGTGAATCTAATTCAAGGTTTTTAGTTGAAGTGGTAGAAGATAAGGCAAGAGAGGTAGAAAATCTACTTCAAATTCTCCCTCATTATCAGATAGGAAGAACACAGGGAGATTCTCTGGTTATTCAATCAAACGCTAAGGTGATTATCGATCTAGAAGTGGAGGGACTTTTTAAAAAATGGGAGGAAGCAGTCCAGTGGTGAAAGTTCTTATTCTTAGGGGTCCTGGGACTAACTGTGATATGGAAACTGGTTTTGCATTTAAGATGGCAGGAGCATATGTGGAATATATCTATATTGATTCACTACTTAAGAATCCAGAAAAACTCCTGGAATTCCAGATACTTTCCATTCCTGGAGGTTTTACCTATGGGGATGACCTCGGTGCTGGAATGGTCATGGCTGCAAGATTAAATACAATCAAGAATAGTATCGAAAATTTTGTTGAAGAAGGAAATTTAATTATCGGTATTTGTAATGGATTTCAGATTCTTTTAAAGATGGGATTACTTCCCGGACTCGATATCAGGGATATTACCTTAACCCTTATAGAGGGGGCAAGGTTTCGTGATGAATGGCTTACCCTCAAAGTAGAAAGCAAGAAATGCATCTTTACAAAAGGAATAAAGACTATTCATATCCCAATGGCAAACAGTGAAGGAAGATTGGTTTTTGGAGAACCCTCCATTCAAAAAAAACTGAAAGAGAAAGGCTATATAGCCCTCCGTTACATTGGAAAAGATCCCACTGGTTCTGATGGAAAGATTGCAGGGTTGTGCGACATGACTGGTAGAATATTAGGGCTTATGCCCCACCCTGAAAGGAATCTCTTTCCACATTCTCCTCCTGATTGGCAAGATGGGAAAATCGGGGGTGAAGGTCTTCTAATCTTCAAAAATGCAGTTGAATATTTCGAATAAGATTTAATAGGCTTTAAATTATTCTCCTTGACTAATTCTATTTTTCTTTTATAATGAGTAGAAAACCAAGAAGGAGGTTTTATGAAAAAGTTTATGCTAATAGGTGTTGTTTTGTTGGTTGTTTCACTCCCCTTACATGCTCTTGGACCTTCGTTCGGAATTAAGGGTGGATTTGATAAGCAAAGTTTTGAGGATCTACCTCTATTTATTAAAACACTACCCCCCCTCGACTGTAACGACTCTCTTAGTAAAGGATGGGCTTCCTTTGGAGCCATTGTTGAACTCAATATCCCGCTAATGCCAATAGGGCTAAGAGGCGAGGCAAACTATGCTTGGTCTTCTGCAATGGACACGACGGCTTCAGATATGAATGCTATAATTTCTGCTAAATTCATCGTATCACCACCCCTCTCCCCCATTGGATTCTATCTTGGAGCAGGTCCATCTCTCCATATATTAAAATGGGGCTCTGAGTCAAAGAACTGCTTTGGGGCTCAGATATATACTGGATTGAATTTAAAGATGGGACTAAATCTCTTTCTTGAAGGCGGTTATGGCATAATGTTCCCAGAAGAAGGTTCCTGGAGTCAGCTTAGTTTAAAACTGGGGATGATGCTGTAGATTAAAGGATTAACATTGCATCACCGTAAGAGTAAAATCTATAGCCTTTTAGAATTGCTTCTTTATAGCTTTTTAATATTAAATCCCGGGAAGCAAATGCTGAGGTAAGCATAATAAGGGTTGAACCGGGTAGGTGAAAATTTGTAAGTAGGTGATCGGTAATCTTGAATTTAAAGGGAGGATGAATAAAAAGGTTTGTCCTCCCTTTTTTTGGAATTATTCTACCAGAAGGAAGAGCCACAGTCTCTAAAGCCCTGACGGTTGTAGTCCCAACAGCAAATATCTCTCCTCCCTCTTCAATTACTCTGTTTATGCTTGAAGCCGCTTCCTCCGTAACTTCAAACCTTTCACTTTCCATATTATGTTCCTCTAAATTCTCGACTCGCACAGGTCTAAATGTTCCAGGACCTACATGTAGAGTAATTCCGACAATAAAAACACCCTTTTCTTTAAATTTTGATAGAGCCTCTTTATTAAAATGAAGTCCTGCAGTCGGGGCGGCAACAGAGCCGTCCTTTTCAGCATAGATGGTCTGATATCTTTTCTTATCCAAATTTACGGGCAAACGTTCAATATAAGGTGGAAGTGGCACAGAGCCATAACTTAATAAGTTATTTTCTTCTTCAAACCTTAAGATCCTCTCACCTGTATTCTTGTCTATTTCCTCAACATAAGTTTTAAATTTATCCTCAACAATAAGAACATCCCCTATTCTTGCTTTCTTACCCGGGGAAACTATCGTCTTCCATCTTCCCACGGAAATTTTTTCTACCAGCAAAATTTCTACTTTACCTCCTGTAGATTCTCTGTAGCCATAAAATCTTGCTGGAATAACTTTTGAATTATTTACAACAAGACAGTCCCCGGGGGTTATATAATCAATTAGATCGGGAAAATTCCTGTGTTCAAACTTTCTTGAATCCCGGTGAAGAACAAAAAGTTTTGACCTTCCCCTTTCCCTTGGAAACTGTGCTATAAGTTCCTTAGGAAGATCAAATAAGAAGTCTGACTTCTTCATTTGCCTATACAAAACCTTGAGAATATTTGGTCGAGAACATCCTCCTGTGTAATCTCACCAGTGAGTTCTTTCAATCGGTCTATTGCTTCATTTACATTGAATGCAACTAACTCTAAATCTCTTCCTTTACTTATTACCTCAAGACTCTGATTTAAAAGACGGATAGCCTTTTTGATTTCGTCTCTTTGTCTCTCAGTGGTACATACAATTCCTTCTCCAAAGCCATCGGGAAGAATCTCTTGAATAAGATTTATAATAGCGTCGTTTAGTTTATCAATTCCTGTGCGTTCTTTTGCGGAAACAAATACAGGTTCACCAGGAAAGGGTGTAGACTCTACCTTTTTCGGTAAATCACACTTATTCACCACAGTTATAAAAGGTTTTCCCAAGATAGTTTCATAAATCCTCTTATCTGCCTCAATAATGGGTTCTGAACCATCAAGGACAAATAATATTCCATCGGAGGAATGCGCCATCTCTAAGGCTCTTTCGACCCCTATTCTTTCCACCTCTGATAGAGGAGATCTAATCCCTGCCATATCCATGAAACTGACTGGATAACCATCAATGTCAACGGTTCCCTCAATTGTATCCCTTGTTGTTCCGGGATCACGGGTAACAATTGCTCTATCCTCATGAAGGATGGTATTAAATAGGCTTGACTTACCAACATTGGGTTTTCCAACAATTGCAAATCGAATCCCGTCCATTAGTATTCTTCCTCCATCATAAGAAGAGGCAAGAGTTTTTAAACGCTTGTTTAGTTTTTGAATCTTATCGAAAATTTCTTTGCTCTCAATCTGTAATCCGTCACTTTCATCAAAATCAAGGGTTGCCTCAAGTAGAGTTTTTACCTCAAGTAAATCAGACTTGATCCCGCTAATTTCTTCCTGCAACCTCCCATCCAGGTTTCTCTCCGCAAGGCGAGCTCCTCTCTCTGTCTTCGATTGGATGACATTCAATAATGCCTCTGCCTCCAAAAGGCTCATCTTGTCGTTTAAAAAACTCCTCCTGGTAAACTCTCCAGGTTCTGCAAGCCTCGCACCTTGCTTTAACAATAAATGTAGGACTTTCATCGGAATAACTGTCCCTCCATGGGTAGATATTTCTACTAAGTCTTCTCCTGTATAGGATTTTGGTTTTCTGAAAACAAAAAGGAGAACCTCGTCTATTTTCTCTTTCCGATCGGGATCTTGAATCCAACCATGGATAATGGATCCTCCCTTAACCTCTTTTGGTTTTTTACTTCCTGTGAAGACCTTTGAGACGAGAGGAATCGAATTTTCACCACTCACCCTTATAAGAGAAATAGCACCCCTTCCGAGGGGGGTGCTTATTGCGCAAATAGTATCTGGATTATTACCCATATTTACAAATTCGAATTACAACTGCGCGAATCCTAAAAAACTTTAAGTTTTTCCCTTATTTTCTAGTAGGCGCAATCACTACTTTTTTCATATCTTCTTCCCCTATTGTATATGTTCTAACTCCTTCAATATCTGAAATTACAAGATGTATTACTCTCCTAAGAGATGGTGGAAGAGGTTGGAAGATATAGGCTCTTTTGGTTCTTTTCACTTCTTGAGCAAAAGCCTTAGCTCGTATGGTTAAAGTGCGCTCCTTCTTTTTCCGATAACCTGCTACATCAATAACAAAATCTATTGAGTTGTCCTTTGAATGTATAATTCTGGACATTAAGTGCTGAAATGATTCAAGATTTTTGCCGGATTTACCAATCAATAGTCCATCCATATCCTTTGTTGTTATATTCACATATAGCCTTTTGCCTTCTCTTTCAATAAAAATTTTTCCTGTAGTACCGAGTTTTTCCAGTAAGGTATTTATCTCGTCCAAGACTAATTGCTCTTTTTTTTGTTCCTTTTTTCTAACCTTTAACCTCACCCCTTCCTCACCCTCTGTTAACACCTCCCAATCCATCTGATCCCTTGATTTGAGTGAAAGTTCATCCAATCCCTTTTTTATTGCCTCTTCCATATTTGCTGCCTCTATTTCTATTCCCTGGTTAACCATATTATGCCTCCTTAAGTCTTTTTCTTTATATATGCCTGGATAAATATCATTAAAATATTATATGACAGCCAGTAAAGTGTAAGGCCTGACGGAAATGTAAGAAAGAAAAATGTGAGAATAATAGGCATCATGTAGGAAAATATCTTTTGTTGTTCGGCTTGCTGGCTTGTAGTTGTAAAACGTTGTTGTACGAACATAGATATCCCCATTAATATAGGCAGGATATAATAAGGATCTTTCAATGATAAATCCTTAATCCATAAAATAAATGGAGCCCCTTTTAATTCAATTGAATTGTTCAGTACAGAATATAGAGCAAAGAAAATTGGCATCTGTATAAATAGTGGCAAACAACTGGAAAAGGGATTAACTCCGCTTTCTCTATAGAGTTTCATTACTTCCTTGTTCATCTGCTGGGGGTTATCCTTGAATCTTTTCTGAATTTCCTGCATCTTTGGTTGCAAATTCTGCATCTTACTCATAGATCGGAAACTGCTTATTGTAATAGGTGAGAGTATAAGAATCATAACCACTGCAAAAACGATTATCACAACTCCATAGTTGTGAAAGATTTTGTGAAGGAATTTTGAGAAATAATAAATGAGCTTTGAAATTGGTCTTACAAAACCCCAACCAAAGTATATTGCATTTTCCAGACCTTTCTTTATAGAAGCGAGAGTAGTATACTCAAGAGGCCCGAAATAGAGCCTGGCATAGGACTCTCCCCGGACAAAAACGGTCGGGTTATCAGGAGATTTATTTACAGAGAATTCTTCCAGATAGTCATCCGGAACTAAGCTAATCAGGAAATATTTTGTTTTATACCCTACCCAATCAATTACCCCTGAGACATCCGTATCCTTCCCTTTGAATAAATTTTTTTTATTAATTGTATTGGGTTTTCCCCCTGCAGAATAGACTACTCCGCTATAACGGTCTCCCTGGGAAAGATTCTCTCCTGTCTCGAAAGTACTTATCTTATAAAAATATTCTGCCTTAGGTGAACACTCTAACCCAATAACATACGATGTATCCTGGAAGAAGTAAGTTTTCTTTATTTCAATAGAATCGCGAATATAGGAGAAAATCACTCTCTTTTGTTTAGAATTCCCTTCAATTTTAACATTAAATGAAAATAGATCAGTGGGAATTTTTTGTTTCCCACTTATAATAGAAGTTGTTAATAAACCTTCCTTTTTATTGAGAGGATAAAATGTTACATCGTAATCTTTAAGGTAGACAGAATCTATCATTCCACCTTTGGAGTTTAAATACGCTTCTAAGAGACTCGTCTGAATCACAACTTCTTCTCTACTTTCTTCTTTTTGAGAAGTTTCTTTTTCAGTAAAGAGTTCTGATAAACTCGTTTCTTCAATAGAAGGTTTTTTGCTGATTCCATGAGGAGGTTTTGCTTCCTTTTCACTTAGTTCAGTTGCTGTCTCTTTATCCTTTTGCAGAGCCTTTTTTTGATTTGAGACTACATAAAACTGAAATATTACCATAATAAGGAATATAAGAACAAATCCGAGAATCATTCTCTTACTCTCATCCATCTTCTTCCTCCACGGGATCGTAACCTCCCAGACTAAAGGGATTACAACGCAGAATTCGCCATACAGTCAGGATTAAACCCTTAAAAAAACCCCTTTTCTCAAAAGCCTCAACAGCGTATGAAGAGCAGGTAGGATAATATTTACAACGCCTCGGGAAAAATGGCGATATGTTTTTTGAATAGAACTTAATGATAGATGCTAAGAATTTTGCCATAGATTTCCCTCAAGGCAAACCTTATTAAAATCCTCTTTTAATTTATTATAACTTATATTTAGAGCCATCTTTTTCCCTTCTACTATATATAGTCCATCTTTTAAGAGCGGAGCAGCAATCCTTGTAATTTCTCGTAGTAAACGTCTCAATTTATTTCGCTTATAGCCTCCTTTTATTCCTTGCAAAAGTCTAATGGAAAATCTCTTTTCCGCTTCTGGTAAATAGTGTATTTGAAGGTAATTTCCGGGATAAAAAAATCCTTTCAGAAGGACTCTTCTTATCTCCTCCTTCTCTGTTATTCTTCTATTTTTACCAAAGCTGTACCTATTCTCCATCCAATATTCAATTTTAAATATTTCGAACTCTTTACATACTAATAAAGAATCTTCCAATTGTCAACCTTGCATTTTTAACCACTGGATAATTAAGTTTTTTTTTAAAATTAAAACCCTTGACAAAACGGAAAAAAGAGATATAAATATAAAAAAGAGGAAATAAATAAACAGAGTAATGGAGGTTACTTTGTGGATTGGATATTTTAATTATTTCGGTGTAAACATAAGGAGGTATTATGTCTACAAGAAATAGTATTATCAGTATCACTCTATTGGTTTTTTTGTGTCTCCTTGCTTCTCCAATTATTACCCAGAGTCAAGAAACAAATATTGTTGGAAATGGTGATTTAGAAACATATGAACCTTTCTTCTTCAAGCCTGTTGGAACCTCTGCAACCTTAACCTGGGCTACTGATGAAGCATTC
>Ga0209121_10003919_pt1 | contig 14117 bp, 13 predicted proteins | sample Cruoilmetagenom3_FD_187292 | JGI IMG/M metagenome (GOLD analysis project Ga0209121, IMG submission 187292) | Oil polluted marine microbial communities from Coal Oil Point, Santa Barbara, California, USA - Sample 3 (SPAdes) (version 2) | ecosystem: Environmental > Aquatic > Marine > Oil seeps ...
CTTGTAGTATCTCTCCCTTATCACCTTGAGATATTCATTCCTCGAATGCATGTCCATCCTTTCCATAGCCTGGCTTAACCTCCTTTAAAGTATTAACCAAGCTACATCTTAAACATTTCGGTTAGATTTTATGTGATTTAATGACCTCCCCTTCGGTTACATTTTAGGTGATTCAAATCGCGTTCTTTACAATGAGCCCGCTTCAAACTATAATTGGCGGGATGTCCTCTCTAAAACAAATCAATGTAATTGCTACCCTGAACAGGGTAGCCCGGTTGTTAGCTCGCCAAGGCTATCAAGGCTATGTTGTCGGTGGCTTCATTCGCGATCGGTTTCTGGGTAGACAGACCAACGATATTGATATTGCTGTGGATGGAGACGCCCTGAATATAGCTAAGGAAATGGCTAAAAGCCTTCATGGCAAGTTTGTGTTGCTTGATGAGGTGAATAGTATAGCTAGGGTAGTGGTGATTGAGGAAGGGCAGCGATGGCACCTTGATTTTTCCTCGTTCTCGGGCAGTATTGAATCTGACCTTGCCCGCCGCGATTTCACTATAAATGCTATGGCTGTTGAGCTCAGCCAGATAGGAGCGGATATGGCGCTCAAGTTAATCGATCCCTTTTCTGGAAGGGAAGATTTGAGAAGTAGAACAGTGCGGGCGGTGGGCGAACAAATATTTGAGGCTGATGCCGCCAGGCTATTGCGGGCAGTGCGTCTGGCTGCTGAGCTTGGCTTTACTATAGAGACGAAGACGGAAAGCTTAATTCGTCGCTATTCTCAATCCATCACCAAAGTCCACGGGGAGAGAGTTAGAGAGGAATTGCTTCGATTGTTCAGTCTGCCTCAAGCTGCTCACTATTTGCGCTACTTAGACAAACTTGGCTTGCTTCCGACTTTAGTCCCCGAATTAGTAGAGAGCAAAGGCGTGGAACAGCCAACGGTGCATTTCTGGGATGTCTTTGACCATTCTCTCCAGACAGTAGCTACGGTAGAATTCTTACTCAGGGAAAATGACTGGGAATATGGCAATGAGGATATGTTGGCTACTGCCCCATGGTCAGATGCCATAGCTCAACACCTATCCCAAGAAGTTTCTAAGGGTAGCACTCATAAAGCTTTGCTTAAATTAGGCGGGCTATTCCATGATATCGCCAAGCCTAGGACGAAGTCCGTTGACAATGCAGGCCGAGCGCACTTCTATGGTCATACCAAGCAAGGTGCCGATATGGCAGCAGCCATTCTGAACAGGTTGCGCTTTAGCAACAAGGAAATAAGTCTGGTAAAAAGCCTTGTCTACCACCACCTTCGCCCAGCTCAAATGAGCACTAGCGGGGAATTACCCACTAAACGAGCAATCTATCGCTACTTCCGAGATACTGGTGATGCTGACATTGACGTTTTGTTGTTAGCTTTAGCCGATTATCTGGCTAGCCGTGGGCCTCTGGTGAATATGGGGGAATGGAAGGGGCACTGCCAATTGATGAACTATATATTGACCGAGCATGAAAAACAGCAAACCAAGGTCTTGCCAGTTAAGCTTATTGACGGGCATGACTTAATAAATATTTTTGGCCTAAGTCCAGGGCCACTGATTGGTGAGCTTCTAGCTTTGGTACGTGAAGCCCAAGCCGACGGCGAGCTAACTACCAAGGAAGAAGCACTGGATCTAGTACGCCGGGAACTGAATAAGCAGCAATGTGGTGTGAGGTCAGGTAAGTGAAAAAGAGAAATATCTACTTGCTCATCTTTATCCTTATACTCTTTGGCTTTGCCCTGTGGTCAATAGTGCCCATAAATACAAAACTGCTCGGCCCAAACGGGCTAACGCTTGGCCTTGACCTTAGAGGGGGCAGCCAGTTGCTTTATAAGGCTGATTTGTCTAAGAAGGACCCTTCCGTCACTGATTCCCAAGCTATGTCATCAGTCATAGAGAAAATCCAGCGGAGAGTTAACCAATATGGCACTACCGAGCCTGTAATTCAGAAGCAGGGGACTGACCAGATATTAGTTCAACTGCCGGGGGTAAAAGACATAAGAGAGGCGATTAGCCTTATTGGGAAAACAGCTCTGCTCGACTTCAGGGAGCAGAAGCTGGATGAAAATGGCAGCCCAGTGCTTGATGACAAAGGGAATTGGGTGTTTGAGGATGAATCTGCTAAAGCAGCGGGAAGAGATGGCAAAGAGAGAGAGCTTACAGGCGAATATCTAAACCACGCCCGCATGGACATGGACCCTTATGAAGGCCCGGTGGTCGTTATTGAATGGGACAGCGAGGGGGGGTACCTCTTTGAGAAGATAACCGAGCGGAATCTGCATAAGCCATTGGCCATTTTTCTGGACAATGAAGAGATCTCAGCCCCAGTAGTCCAGAGCATAATCAGAGCTGGGACAGCGGGACAAATCGAGGGGCACTTCACCATCGAGGAAGCGGAAAATCTGGCGATTCAGCTCAACTCAGGCGCCCTGGATGTTCCTTTGACAATTAGCGGACAGGAAAATGTAGACCCTAGCCTAGGTGCTGATTCGATTCAGAAAAGCAAGCAAGCAGCAATAATCGGAATCATATTGCTCCTCCTATTTATGATTGTTTACTATCGCTTACCTGGTCTAATAGCCTGTATCAGCCTCGGGATTTATGGCACTTTCCTATTAGCCATCTTCAGTGCCTTTCCTATAACTTTGACTTTGTCTGGCATCGCCGGCGCTATTTTATCTTTAGGCATGGCAGTGGATGCCAATGTTCTTATCTTCGAGAGGATGAAGGAGGAGTTGAGAACTGGGCGCACTTTAGGTGCCACGGTGGAGGCTGGTTTCGACCGTGCCTGGACAGCCATTCGCGATAGCAATATTACCACCTTTATTGCTTGTGCAGTCCTTATCTGGCTTGGTACCAGTGCTACATTCCATGCCTCTATGGTTAGTGGTTTCGCCGTAACCCTATTTATCGGTGTGGCGCTATCTATGTTCACCGCCATCGTTATCACGCGAACTTTCCTTCGTCTCATTGTGAGCAGCCGACTGATAACCAATGCAGCAGCTTATGGAGTAAGAACATGATTGACTTTGTGGGCAAGAAGCGGTGGTTTTTCCTCATCTCAGCCATAGCGATAATTGTAGCCATAATCTCATTGGCTGTTTTTAAATTGCAGCCTGGGATTGACTTTGCCGGTGGCACATCCACAACCATCAATCTCACCCCCAAGGTGGAGCGGAGCGAGTCACCTCAGCTTCAGGCTCAATTGCGTCAGGAAATGACAGAGTTTGGACATCCTGAAGCGATTATTCAATTTCAAAGGAAGACCAGCGATTTCTTCGTGCGTATGAAGTTCATGTCGCCAGAAGAAGTGAACGAATTAGAGGATAGGCTAGAGGGGGTTTTCCACAGAGATGTAGAAATTTCTGTTCCCCTTGAGATGTCCCCGACCATCGCTGCAAAAACGGCACACAACGCTGGCATCGCCGTAGGCATAGCTGCTATAGCTACGCTGCTCTATATTGCCTGGGCCTTCCGTCGCATGACTAAACCTTTTCGCTGGGGCACCTGCGCCATTATTGCTTTGATTCATGATGTGCTCATAGTAATAGGCATCTTCTCTATCTTGGGCAAAGTAGCCAATGTAGAGGTTGATGCCATGTTTATCACCGGGCTGCTGGCAGTCGTAGGCTATAGCATCAATAATACCGTGGTTGTTTTTGACCGCATTCGGGAGAATATGTCTAAGGGTATTAGCCCTGACTTCGCGGTGACGGTAAATTCCAGTCTTATAGAGACACTGCAGCGTTCCTTAAATACCTCTTTAACTACTCTCTGCGTTATCTTAGCTCTTTTCCTCTTTGGCGGAGCCACAATCCATCACTTCATCTTAGTATTGCTTATTGGCTTACTAGCTGGCACTTATAGCTCCTTGTTCATTGCAGGCCCGCTTTTGGTAGTCTGGGAGAAGGGAGAGTGGCGCCAATTATTTTCCTGGCTGCCCTTCGTTAGGAAACCTGTCTAGAAAATTAAAAGGCAAAAGTCAAAAATCAAAATTACAATTCAAAATGCAAAAAGGGGGCACTTTTGATTTTTGGTTTAAAATTCGGGTAGGTGATGCACCTTCTTTATCATGTTAAGATGCTCCTCAAATCCCCCAGGTTTTCCTCTTGATGATTTCCCTAGTGGGTCAACTATCTCCGGGTTATCTAAGAGCACATCAAAGGTAGCCCTTACCGAAGAAGCAGCTACTTGAAGGTTATATCCGCCTTCCAGGGTGAAAACAAGACGTTCCTGGCATAATTCAGCAGCTAGTTTCTTGAGTACCGTCACCATTTGAGCAAAGCTAGTAACGCTTACCTGCATCATGGCTAGATTGTCAGCCCAGTGGGGATCGAAGCCAGCAGAGACGAGGATAAGCTGCGGCTGAAATCTCTGGGCTACAGGAACTAAGACCTCATTAAAGGCCCTCAGGTATTCCTCATCGCCCCAGCCAGCAGTCATGGGAAAATTAACCGTGGTCCCTTCTCCCTTCCCGGCTCCGATTTCATTGATACTCCCTGTGCCAGGGTAAAAGGGGTATTGATGAGTGGAGAAATAAAGGACTTCAGGGTCGGCGTAGAATGTATCTTGAGTTCCATTGCCATGATGAACATCGAAATCAACGATAAGAACACGATTGAGGTTAAAGTTAGCCATGGCGAACTTAGCGGCAATAGCCACATTGTTGAAGATACAGAATCCCATCGCCCGATTGTGGGTGGCATGATGTCCCGGAGGTCTAACTAAAGCAAAAGCACTATCCACCTCTCCTTTCATCACTGCCTCAACGGCGGTCAAAACCCCACCAGCAGCATACAAAGCTGCTTCATAAGACTTGGGGCACATTACAGTATCGGGATCAAGCCAGCCACCACCATCTGCTGCCCTGCTTTTAACCTGAGAGATATACTCCGGGGCATGTACCATTTCTAGCTCCTCTATTGATGCTGGGCGTGGAGGCAGACGGGTAAGTTTTTCCTTGGTTCCAGTTTTCTCTAAATGTGACATTATGGCCACTAGCCTCTGGGAATTCTCTGGATGGCTACCAGTATCATGCTCCAGATAGATTGGGTCATAAACTAAGCCTGCTTTCATGTAAATCACCTCTTACTCAATCATAGCAAAGCTATTCAGGCAAAACAATCGAAGATAATTAGTGTCACCCTGAGGCGAAGCTCTGAGCAAGGCGAAGAGGCTAGCGAAGGGTCTTGAGATTCCTTGCAGAACCTGCCCTAAGCGGGATTCTTCAGTCGCTTTACTTCCTCAGATTGACAGATGAGTGATGGGGTAGCCCTCCGAGGCTTTTATCCTGAAATCAGACCTTTCTCCTACGTCGTCGCCTGAGCCAGAATACCAAGATGGGAATCCAGATCCAGCAGAAAACGCCAAGCCAGATAAGCCCCGTTGCTAGACCCCTGCTAAAGCTAGTCAGACCACGCACAGCTGATTTGAGGGCATCAGAGGCACTCCAGGGCTCAGCCAACCCCTTGGTCTCTTTTAGGGTTACCTCAATAAGTGACATATCAGAGGTTCGCTCCAGGTATTTCATACGGCCTTCAATTTGCTCAATCTGCCCCCGCACATTGGAAAGCGCTTGTTGCACCTTGAGCATTTCCTCTACTGTTTCTGCTTTCTCCAACAACATTAGATACTGGGCCTCAGTTGCCTCAAGGTTGTGTAGCCGAGCTTCCAGGTCAATATACTCCTCTGTCACGTCTTTACTTGTAGTGCTCTCATCGGGCACATTTATTGCTAGCCTTCGAAGCCTGTCAAAAGCTTCGTCAAATCTGTCAGCAGGCACTCGGATGCTAATGCTACCCGAAGTCCCCTTCTCCCTTTCATACTTATGGGAGGAAACCACATAGCCACCCAGCTCATCAGCTACTTCGGCAACTTTATCCATAGCCTCACCTATATCCTCTACCTCTAAAGTTATGTGGCCCGTTTTTACGATTTTACGCTCTACGGTCTCCTCACTAGGCGTAATCACGCCTGGATATCGCTCTTCATCAATAGCTTCTTCCGATGGTGCTGGCGTTGGCCCAGGCATTGGTGGAGCACCTGCTGGTGCACAAGCGCTGGTTAGTATTAACCCCAGAATCAATATTGGAATTGAAAATTTGAGCCACTTATTCATTTGTTCGTCTCCTTTATCGCTAGTTTAACACTATAAACGAGAAAAACCTTCCAAGGTTTAGGTTTCAATGTTGTTAAGTAAGCTTGTGGTCTTTTCCTATTTCCTCAGCTCTTTCTCAAGTTGGGATTGAGACCCCGTAGATTTTCTCTGGTGTAATTTCATATTTTGCCATGCCCTCTACTGCTTTGGGATTAGATAAGGATTTCAGTCGCTTAAGAATATCGTTGCATTGCATTTTTACCTTTGCAATGGATACACATGCCTTCGTCCAACGATTTTGGGCTTCGCAAACACCGTGTTAAGTGAGTGCGATAGCACCGAGCCAATGAAGTTGGCGAAGAGTTGCCCCCAGCCCAAAAATAAAACCATCTTTGTTATCATTCACAATCTTGTAAAATTTCTTTGGAATTACTCATAATAAATTCTTTGACGACTTCTAATTCGCGATATGAAGACGAGGTTCTTGTTTCAAGCCTTTCTAAAGACTTCTTAACAGTTATCATAGGCTTTCCTTCCAATTTTGGAACATCATGTGTGTAATAATCCATCCAGTGGTGTAAAAACCATGCTTTTATAAAATCTTCCCCCTTTGAATTCAAAAAATTTAGCTGAATATCTGCAGCGAGATTTCCTGTACCTTTTCTTCTACCTGAATCATGTTTTGTTGTTATTTCTGCAATAAAAGCAGCGACAGACTTATTACGTGAACCCGAAGCACTTTTGCTTTCCTTGTCAACAAAATCTAAATATTCCTGTGGAAGAGTTTGACCCTTTCTTATTGCATCTATTAAATTATTAACATATATAGAAACTTCTTTTGATATTCCCAGCTTCTTAGCCCATTTATTGTGGATCTTCCATTCAGGCACACTTCACCCCCTTAAGAGTTCTTAAATTCTACTCTGGCTAATGGCAATTTCACCTAACATCGGTATATGCGAACTTAGGGTTCCTCCAATCGGCTTTGATCTAGCAAACTTTAGCATTTGCTATAGCTTTTGCAAAGATTTTTCGAAGTCTTTTACTCGGGGTAGTTTTTACCCTTGCCTGATTTGATAACATGGACTATTCTAGTACTAGAACCTACGGGGAGTTGTCAAGGGAGAGCCAGTAACCCTGCCCGGGGTGGGGTGTGCATTGAAAATTTAAGTAGCTCCTATTAAAATTAAAATAAGAGGGATGAGGGAGTAAAGGAAATCCGTAGACTTTGCGAGGTCAAGCAGGGTTTCTCAAAAATCCTCAGAGAATATGGAAGATAGTAGCGGTACATTTGAGCAGGTAGCAGCCAGAGCTGAAAAGCTAAGCCAGGCAGCTAAGCAGGCTGCTGAGGAATCAAGAAAAGCCTCTGAAGAGGCTGTAAGCAGGGTTGAGAAGATAAGTCGAGCGGCTGCGAAAGACGCTAAGGAAGCTAAAAAAGCCTCACAGGAAGCAGTAAGCAAAGCTGAAAGGCTAAGCCGAGCAGCCAAGGAGTCTGCTGAAGCATCTGTAAAAGCATCTCAAGAAGCGATAAGCAAAGCTGAGGCCTCGGTCAAATCAGCCACGGAGGCTGCTGAGGCCTCAGCAAAGACGTTTAAGGAAGCGGTGAGCAGGGTTGAGGCATTAGTCAAATCAGCCAAGGAGGCTGCTGAGGCATCGATAAAAGCATCACAGGAAGGAATAGCTGGGGCTGAGAGGATAGGTCGGGCATCCATGGAGTCTGCTGAGGAAGCGAAGAGGGCCTCCCAAGAAGCCATAAGCAGAGCCGAAGAATTAAGCCGAGTAGCCAAGGAGTCTGCTGAGGAATCAAGAAAGACCTCCCAAGAAGCTATAAATAGAGCTGAGAAGATGAGCCGAACGCTTATGAAAGCTGCTAAGGAGGCGAGAAGAGCTTCACAGGAAGCAGTAAACAAGGCTGAAGGGGTAAGCCAGGCAGCTACGGAGGCAGCTGAAGCATCAGCAAGGACATTCGAGGAAGCCATAAGCAGAGCTAATAAAGTAAGCCAAGCGACTGAGGAGTCTGCGAAAGTATCAGCGAGGGCGTTTGGGGAAGTAATAAGCAGGGCTGATGAAATAGGCAAAACGACTCAGAAAGAGGCTAAAACACTGATAAGAGCATGTCAGAAAGCTATAAGTAGAGCTGAGGTCTCAATCAAATCGGCTAAGGATGGTATTGAGACGTCGACAGGAGCATACCAAGAAGCCATAAGCCGGGCTGAGGAAATGAGCCAATTAACCATGGGAGCTGCTGAGGAGGCGAAGAGGGTTTCTGAAGAGGCCATAAGCCGGGCTGAGGAAATGAGCCAATCAGCCATGGGAATTGCTGAGGAGGCGAAGAGAGCTTCTGAAGAGGCCATAAGCCGAGCCGAGGCAGTAAGCCAATTAGCCGTGGGAACTGCTCGGGAGGCGAAGGAGGCTTCCCAGGAGGCTATAAGTAGAGCTGAGGAAATAAGCCAGGCAGCCAGGGAGACTACTGAGGAATCTACACAAGCAGTCAGGGAAGCTACTGAGAGATCAGTGAGGATAGCAAAGGAGGCTGTCATAACAGCGGTAAAGTCGTTCGAGGAAGCGATCGATAGAGCTGAGGAAACAACAAAGTCAGCCAGGAGGGCTGCAAAGGCGTCGATACGGGTATTTGAGAAGGCGATAGGCGGAGTTGGGAAGGTAGGCAAAGGTGCTGGGGAGGCTGTTGAAGGGGCATCAAAGATATTTGAGGAGGCCTTAAGCAAGGCTGGAGGTAATGTGGAAGAAAGGAGGGAGCTAAAAGAGTCTAGAGCGGAAATCCAAGCCAGGTTGGATTTCCTAGCCCGAGCGTATGCAGCTAGTAAGGCTGAACATGCTGAGGAAGAATTTGCCGAGAGTGATGAAGTGGAGCAAGAATAGGTAAAAGCGAAGGCAGAGGTGTATTTCTTTTTTCTTTGCCTATCTTCCTCTTGTATAAATGTAACTAAAAGAGCTAAAATAAAAATTCAGGGAGCAAAGGAGGTGTACTATGCCAGATACAGAGCATGTGTTTATTGCGGGTAAGGAGGAAGTTGAGCAGAAAGCCAAGAAGCCCCTTAAGAAAGCTGAGCAAGCCGTTGATTTCCTCGATGAAACTCAGCAGCGGGCTGCGGCAGCTTACACAGCCTACATAGAAGCTCAACATCAATTAGAAGGAGCCTATAAGGAACAGGAACGACAGGCAGAAAAGGCCTATAGTGAGGTTATAGAACAGGCTAGGAAAGCTTGCGAGGAAAGCATAGCCCGAGCTAGAAAGATTTATGAAGAAAACACAGCCCAGGCATTAAGAACCCGTGACGAGGCTGAACGAGAAGCCCGGGAAGCCCGTAATGAGACCATTGAGCAGACATGGGCAATCTTTACCAAAGCTAGAAAGTAAGAGAGAGACAGGCTAAGCTGCTTCTCTAACTATATTTCTTGATAGCCTGGCTTTTGGGAAGAGTAGAAATATCGATTATTCTACGCCGGTTCAGCGAACTAATTATAGTAATAGAGGGATATCAGCGAAGGTTTCTTCGAGTTTTCTGTGTGAGTACTCTACTCCGCGCTTAGCTTTGATAACAGAAATTAGGTCAATTGCTCTGGTAAAATAGTTCGTGATTTTCCTGACAGTGCTAATTTCAGATAGCATTAGAGTGACATACAGCGAACGTTTCTGTCTAGGGTAATCACCGCTCCGTATTAAAGCATCTGGAGCCACAGTGCTTAAATTGTCCCCAAGCTGCTTGATTATCTCCATATGCATTTCCTTAGATGCTGCAGTGACAAGGTATAGAGCCCTCCCAGCATGTTTAGGGTCGCATGTGAGCGATAACTCACCTAAGGCTTGATCCATAGCGTGAGCTGCTTTACTGGTTTCATCCATCTTGTCTCTGAAATCGCGTTTTTGTCTCAGTAAGGGTATCCTTCGTGGGATTGGCGATTTACCTTCGCCAAGCACTGTCCATCCTGCCAGAGTCTGTATTATGTCTCCAGCATCAAGCGTTCTCGACCCAATGTATTTTTTGTTCGTCTCTTCACCAGCGCAAAGCAAATTGTAAAATGGCTCAACTGCTCGGGCATTAATCACCGTCAGGTTGTTTTCGGCTGTAGAATCTTTTTTAACATACCTTTGGTTGTCAATAAGAAATATCGCATCAGCCACTAAGTAGGCGGATTTGAGGCACATAGCCGTGTTATAAACGGCTCTTGATTCTGTTGTTTCTTCTTGCCTAAACGGCAAAATGATAACATTATAGACCGGCTTTCCTATATAGCGCTCTTTCAGGTACTGCGTTAATACTGCTATCGATCCGGAACCGGTGCCACCAGCAGCACCAGCAATCAACAAGAAGGCATCTGTGTCATAAAACCGCTCTGTCTTTCTTATGGCATCTATGATCTTGTCAGTATCTTCCCTTGCTATCTCGGCGCCAAGTTCGCTTACCTTGCCTACTCCATGACCGTTGGTCCGTTGACCTCCGATAAGAATTCTGTGTTTGTAATCAGATTTGATAGTGCGTAAGCCACTTAAATCAGCAACATCTGTGTTAACAGCAAAGGCATCGGCAAGTATATCGATTTTCCGCAGAGCACGCGCTCTCTTATTTAGCCGAGCAAACCTATCGGCAATTCTACCGCCACATTGACCTAGACCTACAACTAATAATTTCATGGGAGTTATTGTAAACATCCTGATACACCAATGTCAATATCTTGATTAGAGTTGTTATCCCTTCGACATCTTTGAGATTCGGTCAAACTCCTCCCTTAGCTTCTTATATGCTATATCCAGTTCCTCTGCCCTTTCTCCGGCATTTCTTAAATGCGTGTTGTAAAATACCCGCCATAACTCATCAATTTCACTAAACCTTTGGGAAATTATATTAAGGTCTTTTCTTACACTTTCTGCCTCTTCGGAAAGTTTTTTAGCATGAACGCCAGCTTTTATGAGCTCGATTTTATGAGAAAGAGTTAGTGGAGATACAACCTGAACTCCTCTTTTGGTGTAGTCCCGCAGCATCTCGAATTCCTCGTTTACTAAGAAATAATAAACAGCCTCAGAAGGGATATAAGCAAAAGCAAACTCCGCTGAGCCTTTCTCTGGGCAGACATAATCTTCCGCTATCTTGCTAAGATGGGTTTGGACATCTTTGCGGAAATAGTTTTTGAAGTTCTCCTTTTCTCTAGTATCCTCAGTTTCCACTACCCTTCTATAGTTATCCAGAGGAAACTTGGAATCTATGCAAATGAGCCCCACTGTGGACCTGATATGTGCATCGGGGACTTTCCCATCGAGAATCATCTTCCTGATGCCAAACATATCTAGAGGAAGTTGATCTGATAGGATTGTTTCCAGGCTTATTTCACCCAGCACTGCCCGCTCTGTGGGCACTCGGAGCATTTGTTCGATTGATCTGTGGTAATTTCGAATATCCTGCGTATGAGCAGTTAACATGCCCATCTTTTCCTCTAAGCCTAGCTTCGTCCAGGTGCTTGATACGGCATCTTCAATATCTCTTGGCTTGACACCTCTCCCCCGGATAACAAGGAAAATCAGCACTACCAGGAGTATTACGACAACTGCAAGCAAAATCTGAGTTATCATGGCTTACCCCTCCGCTTTAAATTGCATAAACCTTTTATAAAATTCCACCTTGGTACTTCTACCATATATTGCCTATATTCATCACCCCATTTTTCCAGGTCAAGCTCTTTCTCTTCCTTTAGACTCGTGTGATAACTTAAAGCGATGAATTGAACAATCCCGACTATGCTTAAAATTGTGAAGGGAACCCATTTGCTGATGAATATAGGTATTGTGACAAAAAATACGGTCCAAGCGAGGTGACTTGGGTGCCTTAATACCTTATAAGGACCTTCCCTAAGAAGTATTATGGTCTCATCTTCGGAATGACATCCTCCCTTCTTGATATTGCAACGCACACCAGAAACTGTAAGGGGGATTGCTGCGACAAAAAAAGCAATAGCAAGATATATTATGATTGCCGGGAATTTTATTGTAGGTAACCGGACTAAGAAACTTAGAACTTCTAATCCTGAATATTTAGCGATGGCGGGGAGGAAGCATAGAATTCCCCATATAACATAGCCCCAAGCTTCGTATTTCAAAATTGCTTTTTCTGTAAGTCTTCTTTCCTTAAGTTTTTCCACTATTTCTTTAGATGTAATTTCTCCTCTTTCCAGTTTCTCTACTAAGTCCTTTACTTCACCCTCACCGTACCTCATCTTACCTCCCTCCTTTTCTCATATTCCACAATCCTTTTATATAATCGAATCTAGGAACCTCTTCCATATATTCTCTGTACTCGTCTCCCCACTTCCTTGTGTTAAAAGCCTCTTCTTGTTTAGCTAGAATCTCAGTACTGATAATTACTAAGATGTCTGCAATTACAGTTAAGACAGTGAAATGCCATGCAGGGCTGAATACCACGCTCACTAACACAAAAAGCCAAAGATAGAATGCATATTCGGGGTGCCTAACAATCCCATAGAGACCTTCCTTGACAAAGATCACAGTGTGATGCTCATTCTCGCATCCGCCCTTTTTCTTTCTAGCTACAGAAACCTTTCTTACAGGTAGTGAGAGCAAGAGAGCAACCAATAGAGCAGCAGCTATCCAGACAACAAACACTGGAATTTTTATTACATACAAGTTAAGGGCAAAACCTAAGGCTTCAAGATGTGAAATCTCCGCAATAGTAGGAAGCAAACATAATATTCCCCAGATTACCCATGTAACTACAAGCCAAGGAACTTCCGGTATTTTATGGAAGTCGAGCCCTGCTCTTAATAGTTCTTCCTTCCTTTGCTCAGGCGTCAGCCTCCCTTTTTTAGCGATCTCCGTAGCAGTTCCTTCTTTTTTCATACCTGTTTTACCTCTTCTCCCTTATAAACTATCAATTTTTGGCAGAACATTTATGTTCCTGCCTTGCATTGTATATACTCATCTCAAAATTTCTCTATTAGGTACTTTCCCAAAAATGTTTTTTATTTTCTCACTCTCCTTTTCCTTAAATTCCATAGACCTCTTACTATATTCCACCTTGGCACCTCTTTCATATACCGTCTATACTCATCTCCCCACTTCTTTATATTAAGCTTCTCTTCATCCACACTAGCATAATAATTCAAGGCGATTATCAGGATGACCCCAATTATGCTCAAAATTGTAAAGGGAATTAGTTTGCTGAGGAATATAGGCGGCGTGACAAAAAATACGGTAAAGGCAGTATCAGTGGGATGTCTCACTATCCTGTAAAGACCACTTCTAAGAAGTATTACAGTATCATCTTCAGAATGACATCCTCCGCTCTTAATGCGGTAACGCATGCTCGAAATTGTAGGTGCGATTGCAGCAATGAAGAAAGCTATTGCTGCATATATCACAATTGATGGGAACTTTATTGTGGATAGTTGAGCGAAGAAACTTAAAACCTCTAAGCCTGAAAACTTAGCACCAGCGGGGAGGAAACATAAAACTGCCCATACTACGTATCCAACAAAGTTCCACCAAGGCGTCTTATACTTAAGTTCTCCAATTTGTATCTTCTCTGCTGAATTTCCCTTTTCGTCTTCCCTGGTTTCCATTCTAATTTCTCCCTCATGGCACCGATCAAACCGCCAGCAAAATCTGGGTTATCACAGCTCACTGATTTTCATTCTAAGATGCCCAGAACTCCAGCGCCGCGGATTTTACCTTCCTTGAGTAGGACTAAGGCCTCGTTTGCCTCTTCTAGCTTAAATTCTCGAACTTCGGGCACAATGGGGATTTCAGCCGCCAGGGGGAGAAACTCCTCAGCATCCTTTCTGGTGAGGTTAGCCACGCTTTTCAGCTCTTTCTCATACCAGAGATGCTCGGCATAATCTAACTCCGGGATAGGAGTTGTCTTGCGGATAGCATTTATCGTCACCCTTCCACCTTTCTGCAAGTTCTTCAACGCTTCGCGGACGGGTATTCCCACTGGGGTAAAGTCAATGGCACA
>Ga0209121_10003920_pt1 | contig 14116 bp, 8 predicted proteins | sample Cruoilmetagenom3_FD_187292 | JGI IMG/M metagenome (GOLD analysis project Ga0209121, IMG submission 187292) | Oil polluted marine microbial communities from Coal Oil Point, Santa Barbara, California, USA - Sample 3 (SPAdes) (version 2) | ecosystem: Environmental > Aquatic > Marine > Oil seeps ...
CGTTTGAACGTGTGAACGTTAGGCTGGCAAACTAGTTTGGGGGAGAAGCATGACTGATGATGTTACTGTGAAGATTGGATTCGTACCCTCGTATCGGTTTCGGTATACCCCGTGGATCAAGAAAATGCGGGAGGACAGTCTGGCGACGTTTGCCAAGATTGTAGGCGTGGACATTGTGGTGCCGCAGCCCGCACCTGATGACAAGACGCTGGATGCCGAAGAGGGTCTGACGCCCCACGGTACGGTGTCCGGGCTGGACGAGGCTGAGGCCGTTGCTGAGTACTTCCGGAGGAAGAGGGTCGATGGCTTGATCCTCTGCCCGCTGGACTTCGGCGATGAGCGATCCGCGGTCAAGATCGCTGAGAAGCTGGGGGTGCCGGTTCTGTTGTATGCGACCAAGGAGCCTTCCGCAAACGATAATCCTGGGCTGACCCGTGTCTCGGACTCCTACTGCGGGAACCTGTCGATGGCATCGGGCCTCTATCGCCGGAAGATACAGTTCCGTTATGCGGGGCTTTTCTTCCCAGATGAGCCGGAACTGCTGGCCGAGATAGAGGATTTCGCCCGCGCCGTCGCCGTCATCAAGGGCCTGAAAGGCGCACGGATCGGCCAGATCGGCGTACGCCCGCAGACGTTTGAGACCGTCGGCTACGACGAAGTCGCGATGATCCAGAAGTTTGGGCAGAATATCATCTACAGCAATCTCTCCGATATCACGAACAAGGCCCTCGCCTATGCCGATGACGATCCCGCTGTTGCGGCGACGATGGAGGACTTCCGCGCCTCCTATGCCGAGATCACCGTCTCAGATGACTACTTGCTGAACGCCTCGAAGCTGGAACTGGCCCTGACGGCGTTCTGGGAGGTTAACAAGCTGTCGGCGATGACGATGCAGTGCTGGCCCTCCATCCAGCGGTTGATGGGTATCTCGGTTTGCGCTAACTATGGACGCATGACGGGCAAAGGTATGCTGACGGCATGTGAGACCGACGTGCTTGGTGCGCTTTCCATGCTGGTCTGCCATCGCGCGGCGCTGGGTGAGACGGTACCGCACTTCATTGACTGGACGATCCGCCATCGTGATGAGCCGAACCAACTGTTGGCATGGCACTGCGGCAATGCACCGACCTGTCTTGCGGCTGAGCCGGATCAGGTGGCGCTGCGCTCCCGCCACGATATGACGGGTTGCGAGCCCATCCCGGAGGAGGATACGCAGGCTGGTTTGGCGCAGTTCCAGATCAAGCCCGGCAAGGTGACCTTCTGCCGCCTGGCCGAGTACGACAATGCGTGGAAGATGCTCATCACGACGGGCGAGATCGTGCCGAGCGATGAGACGCTGGCCGGGACCTGGTCGTGGGTGGAGGTCAAGGATCACGACAAGCTCTACCGCACCCTGGTTGAGGAGGGCTTCGTCCACCATGCCAGCATGATTCATGGTGACTATACTCAGTCCCTGTTACAGGTGTGCAAGTTCCTGGATATTGAACCGATTGTGGTGTAACGGAACCAGGGGATAAGGGACAGGGCACGAGGGTAATTGGGGGACAAGGGATAGGGTACTACGGATCTTCGACAATCCGGTAGGGGCATCCACTTCAGAGCTATCCTTTTGTTGCCCTTTCCCTTATCCCCTATGCTATTTGTGCAAAGGAGCGCAATACAGTCATGACATTCAAAGTGACCCGGGGGACCAATATCTCCCACTGGCTCAGTCAGAGCCAACGCCGCGGCGCTGAGCGGTGCGCGTTTTTCACACAGGCAGATGTACACCGCATCGCCGAGCTGGGTAGGGGGAAGCTCGATCATATTCGGTTGCCCATCGACGAGGAGCAGATGTGGGACAAGGTTGGTGACAGGCAGGCTGAGGCGTTCGATCTGCTCGATGCCGCATTGGACTGGTGTGAGGAGGCGGGGCTGAAGGTCATCGTTGATCTGCACCTGCTGCGCACGCATCACTTCCTCGATGAGGAGGAGCCGCTGCTCTTCTCCGACCCCCGCGAGGAAGGGCGCTTTGCCGGACTGTGGCGGGAGCTGTCCGCCCATCTGGATGATCGCTCCACCGATTCGGTGGCCTACGAATTGCTGAATGAAGCGGTCGCACGTGACCCAGAGGATTGGAATCGTGTGGCGCAGGCGGCTTACCACGCGATTCGGGAGCAGGAGCCTGAGCGCACCATTGTGTTGGGTTCTAATTGGTTCAACCAGCACCACACCTTCCGCGATTTGTATGTTCCGGAGGATGATGATCTGATCCTCACCTTCCATTACTACTTCCCGATGTTCATCACACACTATACGGCGCCTTGGTGGGCGGATGGTGGCGCCTATAGCGGGCCGATCCGCTATCCGGGCAAGCCCATCGCTCGTAAGAACCTCGCTGCGCTCGACGATGATTTTCGCAAGGGGATCAAGGCGAAAGGTCTGAATCGTTCTTTCGGGCCTGAGGCGATGGCGGAGGATCTGGCCCAGCCGCTCGCAGTTCGGGCGGAGACGCGACTGCCGCTATACTGCGGTGAGTTTGGCTGCTTTGATCGCACGCCCGATCCGCTCCGCCGGGCCTGGTACAGGGATATTCTTTCGATCTTCCGGAAGCACGACATCGCCTGGGCTAACTGGGACTACAAAGGCTCCTTCGGCATCGTCGATCGAGATGGGAATCCCACGGCGGTGGCCGATGTGCTCCTGGGAGATTGAGGAAGCGAAAAGGCGAGGGGGAAGAATGGAAGAATCAGCGAATGGGAGAATCACAGAACTGCGACCTCTGTCGATCTTCCTGGTGAGGTCTGTACCTATATCAGATACCTACTGATCTGGACGTGAAGAACTAAACCGTCATTTCGAGTGAGCGTCGGCAGCCTGTCCTGAGCGTAGTCGAAGGAAACCGAGAAATCTCGCTCCCGAGACCCTTCGACTGCGCTCCGCTCAGGGTGACGTCTAGACGTTTGATTGAGTTTAGCTGCTTATGTCCGAATCAGCAATGCCTGGCATTCAACCATCCACCATCCAGCATCGAGTATCCAGTATCATCGTTGTGCCCCGAGGAGCAAGAATGAGCGAGTCTGCGCCCGAGAATCGTGACCGTCCCCGCATCTATCTGCTGTGCAACGCCCACATCGATCCGGTATGGTTGTGGGAATGGGAGGAGGGCGCCGCGGAGGCGATCTCCACCTTCCGTACAGCCGCTGATCTGTGTGAGGCCTATGATGGCTTCATCTTCAACCATAACGAGGTCATCCTGTACCGGTGGGTTGAGGAGTTCGAGCCGGCGCTCTTTGCCAGGATTCAACGACTGGTCCGTGAAGGCAGGTGGCATATCATGGGCGGGTGGTATCTGCAGCCCGACTGTAATATGCCCAGCGGGGAATCCTTCGTGCGCCAGATTCTTGCCGGGCGGCGTTACTTCGAAGAGAAGTTCGGTGCCCGACCCACGACAGCCATCAACTTCGATCCCTTTGGCCACACCCGCGGCCTCGTCCAGATCCTGGCTAAGAGCGGCTACGATTCCTATCTCTTCTGCCGGCCCCAAGAGGAATGGTGCCATCTGCCGGAAGGGGACTTCGTCTGGGTTGGGTACGATGGCTCCGAGGTGATCGGGCATCGCTCGATGACCTGGTACCTCTCTGCGCTTGGCGGGGCACGTGCCAAGATCGAGTCCTGGATGGAGGAGCATCCGGACCGGGACCTCAGTCTGGTGCTGTGGGGTGTGGGCGACCACGGTGGAGGCCCCTCGCGCAAGGATGTCCAGGATCTCAATGCGTTGATCGACGAAGCAGAAGCTTTCGATATCCGGCACGCCACGCCTGAGGAGTACTTCGCCGACTCTCGGGCGAAGCATCTGAGCGCAACCGGAGAACTCGATCTACCGCGCCACGAACGGGACATCAATCCGTGGGGTGTCGGTTGTTATACCTCTCAGATCCGCATCAAGCAACAGCACCGTGCGCTGGAGAACGCGCTCTATGCGGTTGAGAAGATGGCATCGACCGCGGCGCTTCAGTCCATATTAGTCTACCCCAAGGAGAGGCTGGCAGAAGCTCGGCGAGACCTGCTCTTTGCCGAGTTCCACGATATTCTGCCCGGCTCCTCGATCCAACCGGTGGAGCACGCCGCGCTGCGCTTGATGGATCATGGTCTGGAGGAACTCTCCCGTATCCGTGCCCGCATCTTCTTCGCGCTGGCCCAGGGCCAGCCCAAGGCTGCTGAAGGCGAGATTCCTATCCTGGTCTACAACCCGCATCCCTACCCGGTACACACGACGGTTGCGTGCGAGTTCCAGTTGGCAGACCAGAACTGGGACGACACGTTCACCCAGGTGACGGTGATGCAGGATGAGGTATCCCTGCCGACCCAGGTCGAGAAAGAGGCGAGCAACCTGGCGTTGGATTGGCGGAAGCGCGTCGTCTTTGATGCCGTGTTGGCGCCCAGCCAGATGAATCGCTTCGACTGCCGGCTGACGCCGTTGGCACAGAAGCCCCAAGCGGCGCTGGTTGAGGGTGCCGGCGTAATTCACTTCCAGACGGACATGCTGGACATCATCATCAACACGGCAACAGGGCTTATGGACGGCTACCGGGTCAACAGCGTCGACGTTGTGGCTACCGGGGCGTTTGGCGTTTTAGTCGTCAAGGACGACGCGGATTCCTGGGGGACGAGCGTCCGCAGGTTCAGGGATGTCGCGGGCCGGTTCTCCCTGATGTCGCCGAACGAGAGTGCCGCCTTCTCCGGTGTAGCCGGTGAGAGCCTTCCGCCGGTGCGAATTGTTGAGGATGGCGATGTGCGGACGGTCGTTGAGGCAGTCTTTGCCTATGGACGCTCTGCGCTCTGTCTGCACTATCTGCTTCCCAAACACGGTACGGAAGTGGGCCTGGAGCTCCGCGTGCTGTGGAATGAAAAAGATCGGATGCTGAAACTGTCGGTGCCCACGATGATGACCCAAGCGCAGTACCTCGGACAGGTTGCCTACGGGGTCGGTGAGCTGCCGGATAATGGCGATGAAGCGCTGGCTCAGAAGTGGAGCGCCGTGGTGGATCGCGACGCAGATCTGGCGTTGACGTGCATTGACGACGGCATCTATGGATCCGATTTTGCCGAGGGTGAGCTGCGGCTCTCGTTGCTGCGCTCCCCGGCCTATTCGGCGCTGCCGATCTCCAATCGACCGTTGGTGCCTCCGGACCGCTTCATACCCCGCATCGACCAGGGCGAGCGTCTGTATCGATTCTGGTTCAATGCCGGGACCGTTCGTGAGCGGCTGGATATTGTGGATCGGGAGGCATTGGTCAAGAACGAGGTGCCGTTTGCACTGTCGTTCTTCCCCCGCGGTGGCGGTGCGCGCCCGGCCCCCGGGTTGTCTCTCTCTGACGATGTCGTACAGCTCACGGCTCTCAAGCAGGCTGAGGATGGCAACGGCTTCGTCATTCGACTCTTCGAACCGACAGGGGTGGCCCGGCAGACGACGCTCTCTGTGCCGTCGCTCGATCTGTCGGTAAAGGTTGACCTGGGAGGGTTTGAGATCAAGACTCTGCGTCTCGATACGGAGGCCGGGACGATCACAGAAACTGACTTGCTTGCATGATTTCTGCGGCTGTTCTGAAAATAACGCGCAGAGCCCACACCCGCGCGCTGGGAAGCGCGTCACCTTCCCTGAAACGGGGACTACGCCTCCGCAGCCGGAGGTGGGAGAGGGAACCGGAGGCGGTACTTCGGAGACGCCCACCTCCGATCCGCTCTGTGGACCGCGGGCATCTTGCCCGCTCTGCTCTGAAGGCTTCCAAGTGCGCAGCGGATGTTGAGTGCCGATTGGCGACAACTTGCGCGAAGATGTGGGCAAGATGCCCGTGGTTTGAGATGACAGACTGCACACTTATTGCGAAAATGACCCGCAGAGCGCTGTATTCTCGTCCTGTATGGTGCTCGCGCACACGTGCGTCGGCGAACATAGCGTCTATTTAGCAAGGAGCAGGCATCATGAATATCATACTCTGTGTCATCGATACGCTGCGCTACGATTATATTCGAGCGCACGGCGTCAACGATTGGATTCAGACACCCAACCTGGACCGGTTGGCGGCGACCTCCGTGGTCTTTGATCGGGCTTACGCTGCCAGCTATCCCACGATTCCACATCGCACGGATGTGATGACGGGCGAGTATGCGTGGCCCTATCATGGTCCCTTCCATCCCTGGATGCCGCTGCCGTTTGACGTGCCGACGTTGCCGCATCTGTTGGCGCAGGCCGGCTATGCCACTCAGTTGATCCACGACACCCCCCATATGGTCAACGGTGGACATGCCTTTGACCGGCCCTTTGCGGCATGGAGCTTCGTGCGTGGCGGTGAGGTGGATCGCCCCTGGATTGATGACGCGGTGCTGGCACCGCTGGAGAACTGGGGCCACGACGAACTTTTCGATTTCGTCGATGAGGCGGCGATGACGGCGGGCGAGCGACGGTTGCTGCTCACCTATGCTCGCGCAAACCGCAAGCGCCGCCGACCTGAGGACTGGAACGCAGCCCAGCTCTTCCTGAAGGGCGCCGAGTTTCTGCGGGACAATGTCACGCGAGGAGGATCCCGTGAGGGGAGCTTCTTCCTCTGGCTTGACTGTTTCGATCCCCACGAGCCCTGGGATGCGCCGCCGGAGTTCGTCAAGCTCTACGACAAGACCCCCGGCTATGATGGGCGCATCGATATGCGCGCGTTTATGGGCCCTGCTCGCCACGCCAGGGACGGCGTTTTTCCACCCGGTGTCAAGGAGCGGCAGATCGCACTCTATGCCGCAAAAGTGAGTTGGGTTGATCATTGGTTCGGCAAGGTCCTCGACGCTTTGGAGGAGACCGGTCTGGCGGAGAATACGGCGATTGTAGTCACGGCGGATCATGGGACGAACCTAGGCGAGCGCGGCGGCTTCGGTAAGACGCAGATCGTCAACGAACAGGAGGCCCATGTGCCGCTGATGCTCCACGTGCCCGGTGGGCTGAGCGGTCGGTGTGGCGCGCTTGCTCAACCGCAGGACATCTCGGCGACTGTGCTTGGATTGGCCGGTGTTGCGTGCCCTGAAGCCTGGGTAGGCCACGACCTCGTGGAGATCGCCTCCATGGCGATCGCGGAGACGGGCGCCGAGGACTCTGGTCCTCCCGAGGGCTTTGGTCCTCGCAAGGTCGCCCTGGCCGGCCCGGCGACGGTGGGATGGCGGGGTGATCCTGATCAGATCGTTTTCACTCTCTTCGATCGCGAGTGGTACCTCAACATAGCCGCAAGTCCGGACGCGTGCCGGCTGTACAGAACTGGGTCTGTTGAGGATGTAGCAGCCACGCATCCGGCGGTTGCCGCGCGCCTGCGTGAAGCGGGCCTCCGCGAGGCTGAGCGCCGGGGAACTGATCCTCGATTGATCGCGTGGTTACGCAGTGGCGGAACGACGCGTTTCCCGGATCCGTGTGCGGAGTGGTTTGGCCCTTCGCAGTGGCGGACGTATTGGGATCGCGTTTACGAGGAGTGAAGGATCAAGCAAGACGGGTCTCCGTTGGGGGACTTTGAGGAGGCGCCAGAATGAACGATATCCTATCAGAGAATCACGTCCGACCGCGCATTCATCTGCTGTGCAATGCTCACATAGACCCTGTCTGGCAGTGGGAGTGGGAGGAGGGCGTCGCGGAGGCGATCTCCACCTTCCGCACTGCAGCGGATCTGTGCGAGGCGTTTGATGGCTTTGTCTTCAATCACAATGAGGTTGTTGTCTATCAGTGGGTTGAGGAGTATGAACCCGCGCTATTTGCCCGCATACAACGGTTGGTGCGTGAGGGCAAGTGGCACATCATGGGCGGGTGGTATCTCCAGCCTGACTGCAATATGCCCAGCGGTGAGTCCCTCGTGCGCCAGATCCTGGTTGGGCGACATTACTTCGACGAGAAGTTCGGTGTGCGTCCCACGACAGCGCTCAACTTCGACCCCTTTGGCCACACGCGTGGTCTGGTCCAGATCCTGGCGAAGAGCGGTTATGATTCGTATCTCTTCTGCCGGCCCCAGGAGGAATGGTGTCATCTTCCCGATGACGACTTCGTTTGGGTTGGCTATGATGGCTCGGAGGTGGTGGGGCATCGGTCGATGACCTGGTACACCGCTCCGCTGGGTGGTGCGCGTGAGAAGATCGAGACGTGGATGCAGGAACATCCGCAGCGTGATCTCAGTCTGCTGCTGTGGGGCGTTGGGAATCACGGCGGTGGGCCTTCTCGCAAAGACCTACGGGAGCTGGCGGCGTTGATCGCCGAGACCGACGGCTTTGAGATCGTGCATTCGACCCCGGAGGCTTACTTCGCCGAAGTTCGCGATATGCACACCGACCCGCAGGGTCGCCTGGACTTTCCGCGCCACGCGCATGACATCAACCCTTGGGGGGTCGGCTGCTACACCTCACAGATCCGCATCAAACAACAGCACCGCGCTCTGGAAAACACCCTCTATGCAGCGGAGAAGATGGCCTCCACCGCGGCGTTGCAGGGTCTGATCGACTATCCCAAACGAGATCTGGACTCTGCGCAGCAGGCACTGCTCTTCTCCGAGTTTCACGACATCCTGCCCGGATCGTCGATCCAGCCGGTGGAAGAGACGTCACTTCGATTGCTCGATCACGGCCTTGAGATACTCTCGCACGTGCGTGCGCGCGCCTTCTTCGCGCTGGCCCAGGGCCAACCCTGCGCCGTCGAAGGCGGCTGCCCTGCGCCTGGCGCAGGCGGCTGCCCTGCGCCTGGCGCAGGCGAGATCCCTATTCTGGTCTATAACCCACACCCCTTCCCTGTGTACGCCACTGTTGAGTGCGAGTTCCAGCTGGCGGACATCAACTGGGGTGATGAGTACACCCAGGTGGTCGCGACGCGTGACGACCAGGCGCTGCCCACCCAGGTCGAGCAGGAACTGGGCAACGTCAACACCGACTGGCGCAAGCGCGTCATCTTCAATGCCGAACTCTCCCCCAGCCGGATGAACCGCTTCGATTGCCGGCTCGAACTGCTGCCTCAGAAACCCGTGCATGCCTTCTCCGAGCAAGATGGCGCCATTCACTTCTTGACAGAGGATCTCGACGTGGTTGTCAACACAACCACAGGCCTGATCGACCGCTTCCGCGTTCGCGGTGTGGACGCCCTGGCACCGGGGGCTTTCACCGCCTTGGTCATGAGTGATAACGAGGATCCCTGGGAGATTGTCGGACGCAGCTTCCGTGACGTGGAGAGCCGCTTTGAGATTGTGACGTCAGCCGAGAGTGCGGTCTTTTCCGGAGTGAAGGCGCCGACGCTTCCGCCGGTCCGCATCATCGAGGATGGCGAGGTGCGCACCGTGGTTGAGGCGGTCTTCGGCTACGGACGTTCCGCGCTGTGCGTGCGCTACAAGCTGCCCAAGCAGGGGACGGAGATGGAGGTATCGCTCCGCGTCCTGTGGAATGAGAAAGACCGTATGCTGAAGCTGTCGGTGCCCACGACGATGCCGCAGGCCGAGTACCTGGGACAGGTGGCCTACGGCGTTGGATCGTTGCCCTCCAATGGCGATGAGGCTGTGGCTCAGAAGTGGGTGGGGGTTGTGGATAAAGACAGTGGGTACGCTCTGACCTGCATCAACAATGGGACCTACGGCTCCGACTTCTGCGAGGGAGAGCTGCGTTTGTCTCTACTGCGCTCCCCTTCCTATGCGGGCTATCCGATCCACGACCGTCCGATTGTGCCACAGGATCGCTTCACACCCCGCATCGACCAGGGCGAGCGGCTGTATCGCTTCTGGTTCAATGCCGGTCCCCTCAGCGAACGACTGATGGCTGTTGACCGGGAGGCTCTGGTCAAAAACGAGGTACCCTTCGCGCTCTCGTTCTTCCCCCACGGCGGCGGCGCCCAACCCAAACCGGGGCTCCTGCTCTCCGACGATGTCGTACAGCTCGCGGCCTTCAAACAAGCTGAGGACGGCAGGGGCTTCGTCATCCGTCTCTTCGAACCCACTGGCCGGGCCAGGCGGACCACACTCTCTGTGCCCTCGCACAATCTTGCGGTAGATCTCGAGTTGGAGGCCTTCGAGATCAAGACCTTGCGCCTCGATCCCGATGTCGGCACGGTCGCTGAGGCCGACTTACTCACCTAGAAGGGTCGTATTATGAAACGATTTGGAATAGACGCCATGCTCGCTCGCGCGCTTACCACGCAGCTCGAGGTCCGGGGCCTAAGGGCCTGGCTGCGGGCCTTAGGGCCTTCTTCGTCTCGAGCGTTCAGGGGTGAGCAGGTTGGCACTGCAGAGTCGGTGGCTATCTTCGAAGTAGCACCTCCGGTCCCCTCTCCCATTCCGTCCGCGGAGTATGGAAGACGAAGTCCCCGTTTCAGGGGAAGGTTAGGGTGAGGGCTCTGCGGATGATCTTCGAAGTAATCCTCCTCCTGCTGATTCTGGCTGCATGCGCGCCGGCGAAGCCGGAGCATGCCACGATAACCACGGGCGATGGGCGCGTCTGGGACCTGGTCTGGTCGGATGAGTTTGACTATGAAGGCCTGCCGGATCCGGAGCGCTGGGGCTATGAGGTCGGCTACATCCGTAACAACGAGCTGCAATACTACACCGAGGCCCGCAATGAGAATGCGCGCGTCGAGGACGGCATGCTGGTCATCACGTCTCGCAAGGAGCCCTACGAGGGCTACGATTACACCTCGGCCAGCCTGCAGACGAGCGAGACGGCGACCTGGACCTATGGGCGCTTCGAAGTGCGTGCCAAGTTGCCGATAGGCGCCGGGATGTGGCCCGCGATCTGGATGCTCGGCGTGAACATCGACGAGGTAGGGTGGCCGCACTGCGGGGAGATCGACATCATGGAGAACGTCGGCTACGATCCTGATATGATCCACGCCAACGTGCATACGCAGACCTATAACCACGTGATGGGCACCAACAAGGGCTCCAGCTTATGCGTGGCTGATCCCGATGAGGATTTCCACGTCTATGCCATCGAGTGGTTTGAGGATCACATCGACTTCTATGTCGATGACACGCTCTACTTCACGTTCGAGAACGAGGGGACCGGCCCGGCGGAATGGCCCTTCGATCAACCCTTCTACCTGATCATTAACGCGGCGGTTGGAGGCAGTTGGGGCGGGCAGCATGGCGTGACCGATGGGATCCTCCCGCAGGAATATCTTGTGGACTATGTGCGGGTGTATGAGTTGCAGAAGTGAGGGCGGATCATTCACCACTGAGGCTCAGAGAGCACTGAGCAAAACTGATATTCAATAAAGGAGTTCGGAATGACCTTCTCGTGGGACTTCCCGTACAGATCACAGCGGATGCCGGTGCTGGCGCGGAACGTCGTGGCGACGTCTCAGCCGCTGGCTGCGGAGGCCGGGCTGCACGCGATTAGTAAAGGTGGCAATGCCGTGGATGCAGCGCTGGCGACGGCGATCGCGCTGACGGTGGTGGAGCCGACCAGTAACGGCATCGGCAGCGATGCCTTTGCCATTGTCTGGGATGGCGACAGGCTGCATGGCCTCAACGCCTCGGGACGTTCGCCCAAGGCCCTGACGCCGGAACGGTTCGAGGGTCTTGATGGGATGCCCTCTATCGGCTGGGATCCTGTCACGGTGCCTGGCGCGGTCAGCGCCTGGGTAGCGCTCTCCCAGCGCTTGGGCAAGCTGCCCTTTGTCGAGTTGTTCGCGGATGCTATTCGATTGGCGAGCGAAGGGTACCTCGTCTCGCCGATCACGGCGGCGGCCTGGGCGCGCTCTCAGACGCGCTATGCTGAGTTTCCCTCCTTTGTCGGGACCTTCCTGCCGGGTGGACGGGCACCACATCCCGGCGAACTGTTCCGCGCGCCTGACCACGCGGAGACGCTGTCGATGATCGCCGCGACCGGCGGTGAGGCCTTCTACCGAGGTCCTTTGGCAGAGAAGATCGCGGCTTATGCACGGGCGACCGGTGGGCTGATGACGGAGGAAGATCTGGCCTCCCACAAGCCCGAATGGGTGACGCCGATGGCGCAGGAGTACCACGGCTATGAACTCAACGAGATCCCGCCCAATGGGCAGGGCCTGGCGGCACTGATTGCACTGGGCATCCTCGGGCATTTCGACATCGCTCAGTACCCGGTTGACGCTGCTGACAGCGTACATCTGCAGGTCGAATGTATGAAGGTGGCCTTCGCCGAAGCCCATCGCCATATCGCAGATCAGGCCTGGATGGATGTGCCGCCACAGGCGTTGCTCAAAGCGGAGTTCCTGGCCCAACGGGCGCGTGAGATCGACATGGCGTGTGCCGGCTTCCCGGAGTCGGCGCTGCCCACCAGTCCCGATACCGTCTATCTCACGGCTGCCGATGCCGGCGGCATGATGGTTTCGTATATCCAGTCGAACTACATGGGCTTCGGCTCGGGCATCGTGATCCCGGGGACCGGCATCGCGCTTCAGAATCGCGGGACCGGCTTCAGCCTGCAACCCGGTCATCCCAATCGCGTCGCCGGCGGCAAACGTCCCTACCACACCATCATCCCCGGCTTCGTGACCCGGGCCGGCCGGCCGGTCATGAGCTTCGGCGTGATGGGCGGCCACATGCAACCCCAGGGACACCTCCAGATGATGGTGCGCATCTTCGACTACGGCCAGAACCCCCAGGCAGCCTCCGACGCCCCGCGTTGGTTTGTCGACGAGGATCTCGGCCTGTGGCTGGAGCCCGGCTTCGATCAGGCGGTGGTCCAAGAGCTGGTCCGGCGCGGGCACACGGTTCACGCTAATGCTGCTCCGGGCCGTTTCGGTGGCGCCCAGCTGATCTATGGGCTAGATGACGGGTACTTCGCCGGGACCGATTGGCGAAAGGACGGGCAGGCGGTGGGGTATTAGTAACTGGATGTTGGATACCGGCAACTGGCAACTGTCCACTGGCCCCCACTATTGGAGAAGACAAAGTGACTTGTAGCTGGAAGGATAATTGGGAGACGACCAAGGAGCACTTCATCGGCTGGTGGAAGCACGATGATCTGATTCTGTGCGGCACACCACTGCCGCTTGCGGAGCCGCGTGAGCTGGTCGCCGACCCCGGCGAGGCTCCGGACATCGCCCACTACTACACCCGGCCCGAGTGGAAGGCGCGGTGGAACCACCACCGCCTGGCGCACCAGACCTTCCCCACCGAGGTGCTGCCGGTGGCGAACACCGATATCGGCCCGGGCTCGCTGGCGCTCTATATGGGCGGTGAGGCAGTGCTCGCTGATGATACGGTTTGGTACAAGCCGATGATCGATCCTGAAAACCTCGAGGGGAGCCCGCCTCTTCGCTTCGATCCCGAGAGCCCCTGGTGGAAGATCCAGGAGGCGACGCTCTCCGCGTGCGCGGAGCTGGCCCGGGGCAAGTACGCGGTCGGCTGCCCCGATATTATTGAGAACATCGACATCGTCGCGGCCCTGCGCGATCCGCAGACGCTGCTGATGGATATGATCGAGCGCCCGGAGTGGGTGTTGGAGAAGGTCGAAGAGGTCAATCAGGCCTTCTTCGAGGCCTATGACCGTGTCTACGATATCATCAAGATGGAGGACGGGAGTTCGGCCTTTGGCGCGTTCCGGCTGTGGGGGCCGGGTAAGGTCGTCAAAGTGCAGTGCGATGCCTCGGCGATGTTCTCCCCAAAGATGTTCGATCGATTCGTCACGCCGGCGCTGACGGACCAGTGCGAGTGGCTGGATTGTTCGATGTTCCATCTTGACGGACACCAGTGCATCCCGCACCTATTTCTTCTGCTGGAGATCGAGTCGCTCGATGCCATCGAGTGGACGCCGGACCCGCAGGTGCCGTCGGGAGGCAGTCCGACGTGGTATCCGATGTACCGAAAGATACTGGAGGCGGGGAAGTCGGTTCAGGCCATCGGGGTCAAGCCTGAGGAGCTCCTCCCGCTGCTCGACGCCGTCGGCGGCAAGGGCATGTACATTATGACCACGTTCTACGATGAAGCGCACGCTGAGCAACTGGCGAAGGCGGTGGAACCGTACCGGTAGCAGAAGGGCGGACGTGGGCTGGACCAAGTTCCTACTACTTCGAAAATAACCACCCACGATCAACTCTCGGGCCTAAGGGCCTGGTTGCGGGCCTTAGGGCCTTCTTCGCGTCCCATTTTCATGCTTGCGT
>Ga0209121_10003921_pt1 | contig 14108 bp, 11 predicted proteins | sample Cruoilmetagenom3_FD_187292 | JGI IMG/M metagenome (GOLD analysis project Ga0209121, IMG submission 187292) | Oil polluted marine microbial communities from Coal Oil Point, Santa Barbara, California, USA - Sample 3 (SPAdes) (version 2) | ecosystem: Environmental > Aquatic > Marine > Oil seeps ...
AGTCTCTGCCTGCTCGCTATTGGTAGCTTTAAGCTCATCTATTTTATCTTTTTGCTTAAAGAAATTATCTGTAATCTTTTTGATAGTCTCTGCCTGCTCGCTATTGGTAGCTTTAAGCTCATCTATTTTCTCATTAAGTTCTTTAGTTACCTCAAAGAAATTATCCGTAATTTGCTTAATAGTCTTTTTCTGATCACTTGTGATAGTTACAAGCTCTCCATTTTCTTTTTTTAGACTGGCTACTTCATCATTAAGTTCTTTAGTCACCTTAAAGAAATTATCCGTAATCTTTTTGATAGTCTCTGCCTGCTCCTTATTGGTAGCCTTGAGTTTGTCTAATTCCTTTGCAAGCTCTTCTTTTACCTTAAAGAAATTATCCGTAATCTTTTTGATAGTCTCTGCCTGCTCATCTTTAGTTTCTTTAAGACTCTTTATCTCACTTTCTAACTCCTTTATTGCAGCGAAATACTTTTCAGTAATCTCTTTATTAGTTGCTTTAACTTTCCTGATCCGTTCTTCCAGATTTTTGGTCACAGTAAAAAAATTATCTGTAAGCTTATTAATTATCTCTACTTGATCCTGAATAGCTGATCTGGCTTCTTCTAATTGAGTCTTAAGAGTTTTTTCAGTTTGTGCTCCGGAGACTCCTCCTATACTAAATATAATTCCGCTGACTAAACACAATATTAACCCTTTCTTTAAAAATTTTTTAATTTTCATTCTTACAACCTCCTTTTTCCTTAGAAAATATTTTAAGAACTCTCTTTCCCTTTTTCACCTCCTTTCCTTTATCTATAGTATAAATAGCATAATTTTACCATATGTCAAGAAGACTTCGGGCTTTTTTAAAGAATAGAAGCTATTCGCTTAACCGCTTCCTTTATCTTTTCTTCACTTTCAACCAGAGCAAATCTTATATAACCTTCACCCCCTTCTCCAAAGCCTGTCCCCGGTGAAGTAACCACGCCTATCTTTTTTACCAAAAATTCACTGAATTCCTGAGATTTTAATTTCGAGTATAAAGGAGGAAGAGGTGCCCATACATACATAGTAGCCTGAGGAAGGTCCATTTGCCATCCATATTTTCTCAATCCCTCCACTAATATATCTCTTCTCCTCTTATAAACTTTACAGAGTTCTTTCACGCAATCTTGAGAAGACTGCATAGCAAAAGCAGCGGCTTTTTGAATAGGTAAGAAGATTCCGAAATCAACATAAGATTTTGTTTTAGAAATAGAATTTATGAGATTACTGTTACCTACTACACAGCCTATACGCCATCCAGCCATATTGTAAGTTTTTGAAAAAGAATAAAATTCAATTCCTCTCTCTTGAGAACCTTCTACCTGAAGCAAACTGGGAGGACGGTATCCATTAAAAGTTATTTCAGCATAAGCAAAATCATGAGCTAAAATAAGATTATACTTTTGGGCAAAAGTAAGCGCCTCTTTAAAGAATTTCTGATTAGCTATCGCCGTAGTAGGATTATTAGGATAACAAATAAAAATAATCTTAGCTTTTTTTAATATTCTCTCAGGAATAGAAGAAAAATCAGGTAAAAAGTTATTTTCTTTACGAATAGGAAGAGAATAAGGAATGCCTCCTGCTAAAATAACTCCATTAAAATGCACTGGATAAGCAGGTGTAGGAACTATAGCTATATCTCCCGAATTGAGAAAAGTTAAATAAGTAATAGCTATTCCTTCTTTGGATCCAATAAGTGGAAGAACTTCTTTATCAGGATCCAGATGAACATTATATCTTTGTTTGTACCACCGAGCAATAGCATTTCTCAGCTCTTCTTCACCCCTTGCTGGAGGATATCGATAAGCAGAAGGAAGCATCAACGATTCTTTTAATTTTTCTACAATATGAGAAGGAGTAGGTAAATCTGGATTCCCCATCCCCAAATCAATTAAATCTCTATTATTAACTGTTTTTTTTAGTTCATCTATTTTACTAAATAAATAAAGCGGAATTTTCTTAATTCTTTCTGCTACTTCAATATTCATCTTCTTCTCCTAATCTACTTCCTCTGGACTGGCAATTCTTCCTTTTATTGCCGAGGCAGCCGCTACAGCCGGACTGGCCAGATAAACTTCACTCTTTAAATGTCCCATTCTTCCTATAAAATTACGATTGGTAGTAGATACTGCCCTTTCTCCTTCTCCCAGAACTCCCATATGTCCTCCAAGGCATGGCCCACAGGTTGGAGGACTAACTACCCCTCCTGCTTCTATAAATATTTCAAGCAATCCTTCCTTTAAAGCTTCAAGATAAATAGAAGGAGTGGGGGGGATGACTATTAGCCTTATTTCCGGATGAATCTTCTTCCCTTTCAGAATACTTGCTGCCAATCTTAAATCTTGAAGATGACCATTAGTACAGGAGCCGATCACTACCTGATCAATATTTATTTTCTCTATTTCCGATATTCCTCTTACATTAGAGGGAAGCGGAGGAAAAGCTACTTGCGGCTCTATTTTACTAACATCGTACTCTTTAACTTCTATATAGTTAGCATTAGCGTCACTATGATAAAGACGATAGTTTCTCTTTGCCCTTTCTTTAATATAACGAAGAGTAATCCCATCAGGTTCTATAATACCATTTTTTGCTCCCGCTTCTACGGCCATATTACAGATAGTAAATCTTCCCGCCATAGAAAGAGAAGAAATTATCTCTCCGCTAAACTCCATAGTTTTATAAGAAGCTCCTTCTACTCCTATATCTCCAATCGTCCAAAGAATCAAATCCTTAGCAGTAACCCATTTCTTAAGTCTTCCTCGATAAATAAATTTAATAGTTGGAGGAACTTTAAGCCATATTTTCCCGGTAATCCAGCAAGCTGCTAAATCCGTACTTCCTACTCCCGTAGCAAAAGCTCCTAACGCTCCGGCAGTGCAAGTATGTGAATCAGCTCCTATCATTAAATCTCCCGGAAGAACCAATCCTTTCTCTGGAAGAAGAACATGCTCAATTCCTGCTCTTCCTACTTCGAAATAATTAGAGACTCCTTGCTCATAAGCGAATTTTCTTAAAAGAGAGCACTGCTCCGCTGTCTTTATATCTTTATTGGGAGTAAAATGGTCAGGAACTAAAACTACCTTATTTTTATCAAATACTCTCTTCCCATCCCACTCTTTAAATTTCTTTATGGCTAAAGGAGCTGTAATATCATTGGATAAAGTAACATCTATATTTACTTCAATGAAATTATTCTCTTTTACTTCATACCCGCAATGAGCACTTAAAATTTTCTCCGTAATAGTCATCATCTTCTTCTTTAACCCCTTCTGGTAACATCAAAATATTTTTTCTTTTGTAACTGGTAGCTGCAGGCTTTAGCCTGCGTTTTTGTGTATTAGTCTTCTCTTACGCAACTTAAAAGTTGCGACTACCCTCATTTCTTTAAGATAATTTCTCTCCCCGTATGCAAATTCTCTTTTCCTTTATTAATATATATAGAATAAATAAACTGTCAATTATTTGGTTTGTCTATTTGATTTTAATCTATCTTTGACTAATAACTAGGAACTGAGAACTAACAACTAAATTAGAGAGAAGAAGCTAATGTTTCTCTCTTTATTGCAAAAAGTATTCCTATTTCTGACAAAAACATGATAGCAGAACTTCCTCCATAACTCAGAAGAGGAAGAGGTATACCAGTAATGGGCATCATCCCTGCAGTCATTCCTATATTAATAAAAACCTGCAGGAAAATTAACATGCTTATCCCCCCACTTACTAAACCTGCAAAGCTTGGTCCATTATTTTTTGAGAGTTTTAATGCTTTAAAGATAATAATAAAGTATAATCCTGAAATAAAAAAAGTTCCTATAAATCCCCACTGCTCTCCTACAGTGGCAAAAATAAAATCAGTAAAGGGCTGGGGAAGAAATTTAAGCTGACTGTGGAGTGCTTTACCCATCCCTCTACCTATCAATCTCCCTGAACCAAGAGTAATTTTAGATTGAAGACTACTCCATCCTGCTCCCAGAGGATCTCTTCCTGGATCTAAGAAAGTTAAAATACGCACCTTTTGATAAGGGCGAAGGAAAAGATAAAAAAGAGGAAGGAAACATAGAATACTCCCTATAAGAATTAAAAACTTTTTTCGGGATAATCCTGCTAAAAAAAGCATTCCTATCCAGAGAAGAGGAAAAATAAGAGCGCTTCCCATATCTGGTTGTTTAGCTATTAGAATCAAAAAAACAAGAGTTATTCCAAAGGAAAGAATTACTTCTCTCCAGCCAATATCCTTACCAGAGATTAAACGAGAAATAACAAAAATAAAAGAGAGCTTGGCAATCTCAGAGGGCTGTATGGAAAATGTTTCCATCTCAAGCCAGCGACGTGCTCCATAAACTCCTTTCCCTTTGAATAAAACCAGAACTAATAAAAGAACAGTTATACCGTAAAAAACATAAGCAGTTTTTTTCCACAAATTAACTTTAAGAAAAGAAAATAAAAAAAGAAAACCTATTCCTATCCCTATCCAGGTAATCTGTCGAAAAAAATAATAAACTTTAGAAGGAAAAGTGAGGGTGTATAGATGAAAAAGACTTGCTCCCATTAAAACCAGAACAGACAGAAAGATTATCCAATCATATTCTTTTATTTTAATTTTATAGAAATCCCCTTTACAAATACTACTAACTCTTTGATTTTTCATTTATTCAGCTTTTATAAAATTTTCATCTTTCAATAATTCTGAAGCAAAAATTCTTGAGAGAATCTTTCCTGCTATTTCCGGAGCTATCGCTCTTTCTTCTTCTTTATGTTCTACAAGTACTACTATAGCTATAGAAGGGTCACCAGAAGAAGCATATCCTATAAACCAATTATGGGGTTTTTCTCCTTCCTGTAATTCTACAGTTCCTGTTTTCCCGGAGATTTCCACTACTTTATTATCTGCACGCCATCCTGTTCCTTTTTTTACCACTCCCTTTAATGCACTTCTCAAAAGAGTTAAAGTAGAAGAAGAAATAGGTATTCTTTTTATTTTCCGAGGTAAAAATTTTTTAACTAATTTCCCTTCAGGAGTAACTATTTCTTTAGCTATATAAGGCCTGAACAAATCTCCACCATTGGCTATTGCACTAATAACACTAAACATCTGCAGTGGGGTAACTAAAATATAACCCTGGCCAATAGAAAGATTTGCTGTATCCCCCTGGTACCAGACATCTTTCCTATTTTTTAACTTCCAGGAAGGAGTGGGAAGGAAACCAGATTTTTCTGAGAGTAAGTCTATTCCTGTAGGTTTTCCTAAATTAAAAAAAGAGGCAGTTTGGATTATTTTATCTACACCTGTCTTTAAACCTAATTGATAAAAGAAAACATCGCAGGAGTTAATAATACCTCCCTCCAGGTTTAGCTTACCGAATCCCTCTTCTTTCCAGTCTTTAAATATGCGATTGCCAATACGTAATTTTCCTGGGCAATCAAAGGTATCATCTTTCCCAATTATTTTATTCTCAAGGGCTGAAGTAGCTATGATTACCTTAAAAGTAGAAGCAGGTGCGTACTCCCCTCTAATTGCTCTATTTTCCAGAAGATTAGTAGGATCCTGTTTTAACCTGTTCCATTCTTCATTGGATATTCCTGAAGAAAAAAGATTGGGATCAAAATGAGGATGACTTACTAAAGTGAAAATCTCGCCCGTTGAGGGATTACCAAGAATTACTACCCCTTTTCTCTCTCCCAGCTCTTCTTCGGCAATTTGCTGCATGCGCATGTCAATAGCTAAGTAGACATTATCACCGGGAGAAGCGCTTCTCTCGGAAATAGTTCTCAGATAACGCCCATAAGCATCTACTTCTACCTGTTTACCACCTTTTTCTCCGCGTAAATAAGAATTATAGATTCTTTCTATTCCTACCTGACCTACCAGATCCCCCTGCTCCAGATTAGAAAAAGAACTTAAAGATAATTCTTCCTTACTTACCTGTCCCAGATAGCCTAAAATATGAGAAGCAAGAAAATGATGAGGATAACTACGAACCGGCCAGGGGACAATAACTGTTCCTGGAAACTCTTCCTCTCTCTCCAGAATATAGGTTATAGTAGCCATATCTACATTCTTTTTTAGAAGAACAGGTTTAAAAGGATTAGGGGCTTGCTGGGTTTTCTCCTTACACTTTTGTTTGTCTATTCCTATAATTTTCTCAAGCGAATTAAGTAAAGTATCTATATCGCTGATATTGGAAGGAACTACTGCTACCGAAAAAGAGATTTTATTAGTGGCTAATACTTCGCCATTTCTATCCATAATACGACCCCGCGGCGGAGTAAGAGGAAGAAGTTGAAGACGAAAATTCTTAGAAAGAGAGAGAAACTTTTCACCTTCTATCAACTGTAACCAGGCTATCCTTCCTAATAGAAGAAGAAAAGCACAAATTATAAATATATAAAGAACATTGGCTCTTTTCTTAGATACTTTTCCCCTGAGGTTATTTTCTCTTTGAAACATCTCTTCCTTTATTTATCTTCGTTTAGTAATAATTACCCGTTGAATTCCTCCATAATCCTCAACAAACTCGGGGGATTTAAGTTCCGACTGAGTAATAATTAACTCTTCTATTCTTTTAGCCTGATTATATCCTATTTCCAGAGCTAAAATCCCTTCTTTTCCCAAAAAATAAGGAGCTCCCCGGATAATCCTTCTATAAAATTTCAAGCCATCCTCCCCTCCATCCAGGGCAATAGAAGGTTCCTTCTTCACTTCAAGAGGCAATTTTTTAAACTCTATACCAGGAATATAAGGAGGATTTGAAATTATGAGTCTCACTTTTTCCTTGAGATTCATTTTTCTTAAAGGAGAAAAAAGATCTCCCCACAAAAAATTAATTTTCCTTTCTACCTTATGCCTTCTAGCATTTTGATAAGCTATCCTTAAGGCATCTCTAGAAATTTCTACTGCATATAGTTTAAAATTATTTAATTGTTTGGCTAAACTAATACTAATATTTCCACAACCTGTGCCTAAATCTATAATAATATTTTCATCTCTAAAAATTGGCTTCTCTTGAAGAATTTTTACTGCTTTCTCTACTAATATTTCCGTTTCTGGGCGAGGAATATAAACAGCTGGAGTCACCCGAAACTTTAATCCCATAAAATCTTGTTCTCCCATTAAATAAGAAAGAGGAATATGAGATGAACGCTTCTTAACCAATTTTTTTAATAAAGAAACTTTAAAAGGGGGAGGAACATAGTCAGATTTAAGATAAAGATAAGAACGAGGCTCTTTTAATACCCAGCTCAAAAGAATCTCTGCATTAAGACGGGGTTCTTTAATATCTCTTCTTTTAAATTCCAGGATAGTCCCATTTAAAATATTTCTAATTGTTACCCTTTGCTTCAATTTAGTTTATCCGGCTACTTTAGTTTGGTAGCCATAACCTTCAGGTTGCGCAACTTCTTAGGAATTATCAAGATATATCCGGGGCACTTTTTCACTCAAATTGGTTACCAGTTCGTAGGGACTGGTATTTGCTTTTAGAGAGACTTCCTCTATGGATATCTTTACCCCTTTTTGGCTTCCCCAAAGAACAGCTTCATCTCCTATCCCCACTTTTGCATTGCCTATATCAACTAAACTTTGAGCCATACACATTCTCCCTACTAAGGGGAATCTCTCTCCTCTAATAAGAACCTCTCCTTTATTAGAGAGACAACGAGGATAACCGCAAGCATAACCCATAGATAAAGTAGCAATAGAAGTAGAACAAGAGGTTACATAAGTCCTATTATAACTTAAAGGAATACCTTGAGAAAATTTTTTTATAAAAACAACACGGGATTTTAAACTAAGGGAGGGTTTGAGAGAAACACTGTGAGAGACCGATGATGAGGAGTAGTATCCATATAATAAGAGGCCTGGTCTTACCATATTAAAACAGTTATTAAAGGAAGAAAAAACATTTAATATAGCGGCACTATTAGCTATATGTCGCAAAGGCGGATTTATCCCCCTTTTTTTTAAATCTTCAATAACTTCTTGAAATCGAGAAATTTGAAGGGAGGAATATTCTCCGTTTTTCTCCTCGGCAGAGGAAAAATGAGTATAAATTCCCTCTATCTCAATTCCCGAAAACTTATTTACTTTTTCTATAAAATTAACTGCTCCTTCATAAGGAACTCCCGCTCTACCCATTCCTGTATCTACATTTATGTGAATCTTTACTTTTTTACTTCTTTCTAAAGCTTTTTTTGAAAGTATCTCTGCTGTCTCTTCTTCAAAAATAGTAGGGGTAAGCTCAAAGTTAACTATCAAATCCAATTCTTCTTTCAAAAAAGGAAAAAGAACTAAGACAGGGATAGAAATCCCAGCCTCCCTGAGCTCTATCCCCTCTTCTACATTTTCTACACAAAGACCGTCTATCCCTTCATCTACTAAGACCTTACTTGCATTAACTGCTCCATGACCGTAACCATTTGCTTTCACCACTCCCATTATTTTGACGGAACTACCCACTCTCTCCTTAATTTGTTGTAAATTATAACGGATAGCTCCTAAATCTACCTCCGCCCATACTTTTCTCCTCATTACTTAAGCCTCTACTTTCAACTTTCTTCTATTTCTTTGTATAAATTAGCCATCTCCATAGCTGTGATTGCTGCATCCCATCCTTTATTCCCCATTTTAGTTCCTGCTCTCTCAATTGCTTGCTCCAGAGTATCAGCAGTAATTATTCCAAAAACAAGAGGAATGTTTGCCTTTAAAGCCAGAGTAGAAATTCCTCTGGATACCTGGTTGGAAATCAATTCAAAATGAGAAGTATCACCCCGAATAATAGCTCCAAGGCAAATAAGAGCATTAAACTTCTCTTTCTCAATTAATCGTGCTGCTAATGAGGGAATCTCAAATGAACCAGTAACCCAAAAAATTTCAATGTTTTCCTTGGAAGCCTGATGCCTTTCGAGAGCATCCAATGCTCCCTCCAGTAATTTTTGGGAAACAAATTCATTAAAACGAGACACTATAATCCCAAATTTTAACCCTTCTCCCTTTATCTTTCCTTTATAAACTTTCAATTTTCCCTCCTATTTTAGATCCAAAAGATGACCAAGTTTTTTTCTCTTAGTTTCCAGATATTTCTTATTAATCTTATTCGGCTTTACTTCCAGAGGAACACGTTTGCTAATTTCCAATCCGTATCCTTTCAAACCCACAATCTTACGCGGATTATTAGTTAAAACCCTGATCCGATGCAAACCAAGATCAGCTAAAATTTGTGCTCCAATCCCATAATTTCGCGGATCCCACTCAAAACCAAGCTTCTGATTAGCTTCCACCGTATCCATTCCCTCATCCTGAAGCTTATAAGCCTTAAGTTTATTTAATAAACCTATTCCACGACCCTCTTGTCTTAAATAAACTATAACTCCACGCTCAGACTTTCCAATTAATTGCAATGCCTTATCCAGTTGTTCACGACAATCACAGCGCAAAGAATAAAAAGATTCCCCGGTAAGACACTGAGAATGTAATCTCACCAGAACATCCTCCTTGCCGGCTACTTCTCCTTTCACCAAAGCTAAATGCACCCTACTATCAACGATATTTTTATAAGCAATAAGTTTAAAATTTCCGTAAGGAGTAGGAAGATGAGTAACCACCTCTCTTCTAATTAACTTTTCTTTCTTCCAGCGATAGGCAATAATATCCGCCAGGCAACAAATACTCAGATGATGTTTTTTGGCAAAAGAAAGGAGCTCAGGAAGTCTGGCCATTCTCCCATCCTCTCTCATTATTTCACAAAGTACACCTGCTGGATAAAATTCAGCTAATTTTGCTAAATCTACTGCCGCTTCTGTATGACCTGCTCTTACCAGTACTCCTCCATCTTTACTAATAAGAGGAAATATATGACCGGGTTTCGCTAAATCTTCCTCTTTTGTTTCAGAATCAATGAGAACCTTAATAGTTTGAGCTCTATCATAGGCAGATATTCCTGTAGTAGTATGATAGCGAGCATCTACGGATACAGTAAAGGGAGTCCCTTTTAAAGAAGTATTTTCCCCTACCATAGGGTTAAGTCCCAATTTCTTTGCTCTTTGAGAAGTTACGGCCAAACATATCAACCCTCGTCCATATTTAGCCATAAAATTAATTGCCTCGGGCGTAACATTACAAGCAGGAATTATTAAATCTCCCTCGTTTTCTCTTTCTTTGTCATCCACCACTATAGTCATTTTCCCTTCTTTAAGATCTCTTAAAACTTCTTCTATAGAATTAAATCCCATTTTAATAACCTGCTTTCTTTAAAAATTTTAAATTTATTCCTTGTTCAGGGGAAATGATTTTTTCTACATATTTAGAGAAAATATCTACCTCTAAGTTGAGCAAGTCCCCACTTTTCTTTAAACTAAAAGTAGTATTATTAAGAGTAAAAGGAGTGAGGCAAACAGTAAATTCTTCTCCTTCCACTTCAGCTACTGTCAAACTTACCCCATCCAGAGTAATCCTTCCCCTGAAAACTACATATTTAGTTAAAGAAAAAGGATAATGAATCTGCCATGTACTTTGTCCTCTTTCTTTTTTTATATAATTTATTTTCCCTATTCCATCTACATCTCCGGTAACTAGATGGCCTCCTAATCCTTTATTTAAAGAAACGGCTCTCTCTAAATTAACCTTTTCTTCCCTTCTCACTTTCCCTAAATTACTTTTATATAAAGTTTGAGGCATTATTTGCACTACAAAGCTTTCCCTTTCAATTTTTATCACAGTCAAACATACTCCATTTACAGCTATGCTATCAGATTCTTTCGTCTCCTCCAATACTTTTTCTGCTTTTATTTTCAATCGATACGAAGAAGGATTAGGTTCTACTTCCTTCACTGTCCCTATTTCTTCTATTATTCCCGTGAACACTATTTTCTCCTCTAATCCTTCATTTATCGTTCAGCCACTAATTATCACTAATCATCACGAATAATTATTTAACAATCTATTTTGTCCGATAAATCTTTAGACAGAATTTCACTTTTCTTTGTGTTCATTCGTGTCCATTGGTGGCTAAATAGTTACCATTTACCAATAACAAAGATGGATTCTCTAATCCTTGTTTTATCTCATTTAAAAATTTTGCGCCCAACAACCCATCCACAACTCGATGATCGCAGGAAAGAGTCATCTCCATTACAGGTTTAATTTCTACTTTTCCTTCCTTTGCCACAGCTCTTTCCTTAATTTCTCCTGTTGCTAAAATAGTTATCTGGGGAGGAGTAATCAAAGCAGAAAATTCTCTAACCCCAAGCATTCCTAAATTAGAAAGAGTAAAGGTAGCTCCTTCTAATTCTTCTGGAGAAAGTTTGTCTTTCTGTGCTTTCTCTATAAGCTGCTGTCTGTCCCTGGCAATTTGAAAAAGATCCTTTTCTCCTGTATCTTTAATTACAGGAACTAAAAGTCCCTTCTCAGTACCTACTGCTAATCCTATATTTATCTTTGAAGATAAATATAATTTACCATCTACAAAGATAGAGTTCACCTTCTTTACCTTTATTAACGCTTGAGAACAAGCTTTGATTAGTATGTCCGTAAACGAAAGATGCAATTTTTTCTTTTCAAATTTTCCCTTTAACTCCTCTCTCAATTCTTTTGCCCGGGAAAAATTAACTTCTATTGTAAGATAAAAATGAGGAATCTTATTTGTTTCTTCCATTCGTTTCATCATTACTTTTTCTATTCGTGACAAAGAAATTTCTTCTCTTTCTGAGGAAGGCTTCTCAGGAGGTTTCTTCTTTAAAAAAATAGTTATGTCTTCTTCAACTATTCTCCCTCCTGGACCCGTTCCCTTTATTTTCGATAAATCTATATTATGTTCTTTAGCTAATTTCTTTGCTCGCGGAGAAGCTTTAATTAAAGAAGGAGTCTCTCCTAAAATTTCTTCCCCCACTGTCTCAGCAATATAGGCAATAGTATGGGTTACCGGAATTACCTCTCCTTCTGAAGCAAGAATTTTTTGAAGAAATCCCGAGCTGGGAGCTTCTACTTCAATATTAGCCTTATCTGTAGCTACCTCTAAAAGAGGTTCTCCTTTTTCTACTCTTTCTCCCTCTTTTTTCAGCCAGCGAACAATTTCTCCCTCTTCCATTACTTCACCTAACTTGGGCATTATTACAGGAGTAATCATAATATAATCCCCTTTTAATTTGATTAGTTTTGTCAAAAAATCTATTGTTAAATCTTAACTAAAACAAGAGAATTGTCAAATTGACACGCTGTTAAAATAATCTTAGCTGTCTTTGTTCATCTTTCAATCTTTCTTCTGCTGTTTTACAATATTTTTCTGAAATATCTATACCGATATACCTCCTTTTTAACTTGTACGCTACTAATGTGGTAGTTCCCGCACCATTAAAAGGGTCTAAAACAATATCATCTTGATAACTGAACAATTTTAATAATCTTATCACTAATTCTTCTGGAAACATTGCTGGATGATTATATTTTTTCATATTATTTTCTGGCGCAATATCCCACTTTGCATAAACCCACTTCTTAAATTCATTTCCTGTAATATCTATTTTATCAGAATCTCCTGCTTTTTTATGTGATTCTTTACAAAACACCTCAATAAATTCCCAGGTGTATTTCAAGTAGGGCATACTTGGACTTTTCCAACTACCCCAGGCAGTATATTTACAATTATAATTATGTTTTTCCCATAGGATTTCGGCTTTCCAAAGTAATCCTAATTCTAATAATTGCTTTGAAACGATATGATGCGTAGGCATATAGTCTGAAAATAACGGTTGAACATTAACGCAGAACCTTCCAGCAGGTTTTAAAACACGATAACACTCTTTCCAAATTCTATTCAATTTATCAAAGTAATCTTGCCAGTATATAGCATCTTTATTCTTGTCATCTTTATAATTCAATCCAAAATTATACGGTGGTGATGTAATAATAATATCAACGAAGTTATCTGGAAATTTTTTCAATACACTTTCACTATCCCCGCAAATGATTTTATTTACTATTCCGGAAATATCAACCTCCGTAATTTTGGATTTTACTTTAGTTAAATTCTTCGTTCCCTTTCGTATTTTCTCTTTTTGAGCACGGTTAACGACTTTCCTTTCTCTCTTTAGAAGTTTAGCATCGGGATAAACTCTCAAACCTGTTTTATATTCGCCAAAAGGCTCCCTTATGATTCCTCCTTCAATATCTTGATTCGTAAGCATTGCTTTTCTAAACTGTTCAATCGCATAGTTGAGCCTTTCATCTTTCATTGGTTTGAAATATTCGGGCTTATGTAGAGGTTTATTAATATCTCTATTTCCATCTAACAAAGTTATAACGACCATGTTTATCTGCGGAAAGACTCTATTTAAAGTTATTACAGATTCACTTCCTTTCGCCTCAACGGTTTCCCCATAATCACCACCCAAGAAATTTTCTAATTGAACTATAAAGAAAGCATTTATTGTAGGGACGGCATTCTCTAAAAGGCTCGCATCAACTAAAATTTTCTTATACATAGCAACCTCAGTATAAGATTTACACTCAACGCTAACTCTAAATATGTTATCAATATAAACATGTATGTCTTGTGATAATTTATATACCTCGTCATTTGTCTTAATAATAATCTTCTTTTTGTCCATTCTTAATCTATCTTCACCAGAAGATATTTTTGACCAAGCTATTTTTATAATATCTTTTGTAATATCTTCAACTATTTTGCCTTTAGTATATCTTACAGCACCAGCAGTGTCTTTATCCCTCCTATCAGCATACAGTTTTTGAGATTCAAGAATGGCTCTCTTATATTCTGACTGAATATCTTTAATACCTATCATCTTTTCTCCTTAAATTCAATGGTCATTATTTCAGAACTAATTATTTTTAGTATTATACGAGAAAAATAGATAAAAATCAAGAAAACGCGTTATTTTTATAATTCATATTTTAGCCATCATAAATTTTATCTATCTCCTATCCGATAGCGAATAAGACGAAAACCTTCTTTAGTTATAGTAGTAAGAACCTATAGTGGACCCCAAAAACTGGACAGCATGTTAAGCTACAAGTAAAATGAAAAGAGGAGGTTCACTATGCTAAGTATCAGAAAAAAATATCCACCAGC
>Ga0209121_10003922_pt1 | contig 14105 bp, 11 predicted proteins | sample Cruoilmetagenom3_FD_187292 | JGI IMG/M metagenome (GOLD analysis project Ga0209121, IMG submission 187292) | Oil polluted marine microbial communities from Coal Oil Point, Santa Barbara, California, USA - Sample 3 (SPAdes) (version 2) | ecosystem: Environmental > Aquatic > Marine > Oil seeps ...
CTAGGAGTGGACAAAACCGCAGAAATTGGCGGCTGGCTGCTGTTTGCCTATGCCGTCATGCAATTCCTGTTTGCGCCAATTATCGGCGGCCTGTCGGATCGCTTTGGCAGACGTCCGATATTGTTGTTCACCCTGTTTTTCCTGGGCATTGATTACGCCATCATGGCCTGGGCACCGGATCTGTGGTGGCTGTTTGTCGGGCGATTGTTGTCGGGCATCATGGGGGCAAGCTGGGGCGCAGCAAACAGCTGCGTTGCCGATGTTGTCTCGCCGCAGGATCGGGGCCGTTACTTCGGCATTTTGGGCGGCGCAGGGGCCAGCGGATTTGTTGTGGGACCAGCCATTGGCGGCGTTTTGGGCAATGTCGATGAACGCCTGCCATTTTTCGCAGCGGCCATTCTATCCATCACCGTCGCGGCAATTGGCTGGTTTGTCTTGAAAGAGACGCTGCCTGCCAAAAAGCGCCGCCGGTTCACAATGGCCCGGGCCAACCCGTTCGGCACGATTATCCAAATGGCCCAGACACCCGTGGTGCTTGGCTTCCTTGGCATTATCTTCCTGATGCAGTTGGCTTACCAATCGACCTTTACGGTTTGGGCCTATTACAATGTGTTGGCCTTTGGCTGGAACGAATTGCAGATCGGTTTGAGCATTGCGTTTCATGGCTTGTTGCTGGCGATCGTCCAGGGCGGGCTAACCGGGCCGGCAATCGCACGTTTCGGCGCCAAAACGACAAGCATGATCGGGTTTGTATTTGCGGTGCCCGCTTATGTCATGTTCGCCTTTGCACCAAGCGGTTGGGCAATGCTGGCAGGTATATTGCTGGGCAGCCTAGCTGGCCTTAGCTTCCCGGCCATGCAGCAATTGATGACCGAACGGATCAGCGATGATGCGCAGGGAGAATTGCAGGGCGCCATCGCCTCTGTCATCAGCCTGACCAGCATCATCGGGCCAGTTGTCATGACCGGATTGTTCGGTGCTTTTGCTGACGATCGCGGGCTATATTTCCCCGGCGCACCGTTCTTGCTCTCGGTCTTTATCCTAGTTGCAGCTTTGGGCGTGCTTCGCTGGAATCTTGGCCGAATCACAGCCGAAACGCCCTCTTAAGCTGCCAGAGCTTCTTCCGGCATACGCATGTCATCATCCGCAGTGCCTTCTGCGATCATTTGCGCAATGCATTGACGGTAGATCACCGGCTCGGCGATACTCAAACGCTTGCGCGCTTCATCAATATCTTCCCGCATGAGAGCTTCAATGTCTTCATGCGCGATTTTCGCAGCCGCTTTGCCCATATCGCGACCTTCACGAACGGCATCGAACAAAGGCGCTTTGGTCTGCGTTTCTTTGATGCGTTGCCGTGTCCCAGCATAAGCGATGAACAAAACGCTCAGATTGTGATTCTGTTCATAGCTAAAGCCCAGCAGCGCCGCCTCGCCCAAGCCGTCGCGGTTATAGCTGGTCAGCACGTGCAACAGGTCATGCGTATCACGCAGGCGTTCAAAATACCATTCGGTCTGGTCTTGCAGACGCTCGCCCTGGTCCTGCCATTTGTGACTTTCTGCCACCAAGCCCGCGGCGGACAAGCCTTCGCGCTGCATAAATTTCATATAATGCTGCGCAACGCCGTTCGGGCCACAATCAGCCCAGCGTTCATGATTATCCAACATCGCTGGCAAATTGATATTCTCGCGCATCATGCGCTGGCCTTCGGACGAGCGGATAAATTCCCATCCCTGACGATGGCCCTTTTTCCCCTTTAGAGCTTCGATGATGTGAAACACCTGCTCGGTGTCTTCCTTATCTTCGACCAGCTTGCGGAAATGGTGCAGCACCTTAAGCGGGCGGAAACCCGATGTCTTGCGATCTGGATGGACCAGCGGGAGATCAATAAGAGCCATAATTACCTCCATAACATTGCGCTATTTACAACACTGTTAATAGGCTGTCCAGATCGAAGGGTTACGCTCGGAACCAGTCTTCCTCACGAATATCCAACAGCTTGAGGATAGACGTCAAATCGCCAAAGTCGATCCAGCCATCGGCAGCTTGTCGTGCTATGGGCTTGGCGCGATAGGCCAGTCCGTAATCGGCGGCCTGCAACATGGGAATGTCATTGGCCCCGTCTCCAGTGGCCAGTGTGATGGCATTGGCACCCAATTGCTCCAATTCCTCCAATAAGACCGACCGTTTGACGAAGCTGCCTGTTATCGCACCAACCAGCCCGCCAGTTAGCTTGCCATTGGCAACCTCCAACCGGTTGCCAACCACGCGATCAAACCCAAGCTGCTGCGCGACAACATCGGCAAAATGGTGAAAGCCGCCAGTAACCAGAACCGTGCGGCAGCCTTGCGCCTTTAAGGTTTGCACCAAGGCACGAGCGCCAGGCATCGCGGTAATGCGTTCGGACAGACATTGCTCAATTGCGCCTTCGTCCAGACCTTCCAGCAGGCCTACACGTTCCAGCAACGCGCTTTCAAAGTCCAGCTCACCCTGCATAGCCCGTTCGGTAATGTCGGCGACTTTGTCTTTCAGGCCAGCGTAATCGGCCAGCTCGTCAATGCACTCCTGCTCTATCATGGTCGAATCCATGTCCGACACAAACAGGCTCGGCACCGTAATGTCTGTTCTGGCGGTCAGCACATCTGAGGGTGAGAAATGCTGATCCAGCACTTCTCGCAATATTGTTTCGTCACCATCGGGCAGCGACAAATGCAGCGCGCCGTCGTTGTGATCCAGCCTCCGCGCTGTCGCAACCGGCATTCCGCGCCCTTCTAAATCGGCGATAGCCTGTTCAACAGACGTTTCCAGCGACGCAGGGTCTGCTATCAGTCGGGCGATGAGCAAGCGAGAATCTCCAAAACGAACAAGCGTGGCGCTCATCGCAGGGCCAACCGCCAGCGGCAAGAGCGATTGCGCGGTTCAGCTTGCTTTGGCTCTGGAAAAGCGGGGACGAAAGTCTGCCATTATCAATGCCGATAGCGCGCAGGTTTATACCGATTTACAAGTTTTGAGCGCTCGTCCGACCGAGGATGAGATGGGGGGGATCGAACATCGCTTGTTTGGCGTATGGGATGGCGCAGAAGCGTGTTCGGTTGCCGACTGGGCGGCCAAGGCCAAAGGCGAGATCGCCGCATTGCACGCGCAAGATGCCGTGCCAATTTTGTGCGGTGGGACCGGGATGTATGTGAAAACCTTGCTAGAAGGTATCGCGCCCATTCCCCAGATCACCCCCTCAATTCGTGAGACGGTACGCAGACTACCCACACATGATGCCTATACAGCGCTGGCTGACGAAGACCCCGAACGACACGCAGCCCTCGCCCCCAATGACAGCCAACGAATCGCCCGCGCATTGGAAGTGGTGCGATCAACCGGCAAGCCGATGGAGCATTGGCTGCAGCACAAATCTGGCGGAATTGGCGATCAGATTGAATTGCATCCCATGATCATGCTGCCCGACCGAGACTGGCTTTACGAACGATGCGACAGGCGCTTCTTATTGATGTTGGAGCAAGGCGCGCTGGATGAAGTCGAGCGTTTGATCGCGCGTGAGTTGGATCTTGGCCTGCCGGTAATGCGGGCCATTGGCGTGCGAGAAATAGCGTCTTACCTAAGGGCGCTGTGCTCACGCGAGGATATGGTTGAGCAAGGCCAACAGGCGACCAGAAATTACGCAAAGCGGCAATACACTTGGTTCCGGCGCCAGTCGCGTGAGGATTGGCCCAAAGTTGAGTCGGATAATTACGATATTACGGCTATATTCGCATCATTATTACGCAATTAACGATTGACACGTTATAAATGAACGCATAGCGGAGGCGTCATCGGCTCGGTGCGCTTTTACTGCTCCGGGCCTGATTTATTGTTAGAAGCATGCGCAACGAATCCAGCATTCGTGCGCCTGTAGGAAGGAATGACACGTGTCACAGGAGCGCAGCGGCGCAGCCATCCTGGTTGAGTGCCTGGTCGAACAGGGGGTCGAATTTGTGTTCGGCTATCCCGGTGGCGCGGTGCTGCCTATTTATGATGAGCTGTTTGGCGAAGAACGCCTGCGCCATATTCTGGTGCGGCACGAAGCTGGCGCGGCCCATGCGGCAGAAGGCTATGCCCGCTCCACTGGCAAACCCGGCGTGGTTCTGGTCACTTCAGGCCCCGGCGCAACCAATGCGGTAACCGGCATTGCCGATGCCTTTATGGATTCGATCCCGATGGTCGTCATCACCGGCCAAGTTCCAACCGCTTTGATCGGCACAGATGCTTTCCAAGAAGCAGATACCGTTGGCATCACGCGCCACTGCACCAAACATAATTATCTGGTGAAGGACCCAGCAGAGCTTGAGTCCACAATACGTGAGGCGTTTCGCATTGCCACCAGCGGTCGTCCTGGTCCTGTTGTTGTTGATATTCCCAAGGATGTGCAAATTGCCATTCCAGCCTGCGGCAGCGCTAACACAGGACCGGCATCTCACCGCTATCAGCCACAAGTGGCTGGCAAAGACAGCAAGATCGCCGAGGCGATCAAACTGATCGCCAATGCAAAGCGACCAATTCTGTACACCGGCGGCGGCATCATAAATTCCGGTCCAGAGGCAAGTCGCCTGTTGCGTCAGCTGCAGCACCTGACCGGCGCGCCCGTCACCAGCACTCTGATGGGTCTGGGCGCATTGCCTGCCGATCATCCTGATTGGTTGGGCATGCTGGGTATGCACGGCACATTTGAAGCCAATATGTCGATGAACAAATGCGATGTAATGGTGTGCATTGGGGCCCGCTTTGATGACCGGGTTACCGGTCGGTTGGATGCATTCTCGCCAGACAGCAAGAAAATCCACATCGATATTGATCGCGCCAGCATCAACAAGAACGTGCGCGTTGATCTGGGCATTGTTGGCGATTGCGCCACAGTTTTGGGACAATTGATCGAGGTTTGGGGTGACCGCAAGCCGCAAGATCTGGGCGAATGGAAAGCTCGCATCACCGGTTGGCGCGCTCGCGAATGCCTGGCCTATCCTGAAAAATCGGCCAAAGATCCCAGCGCAATCATGCCGCAAAAGGCAATCGAACGCCTGTTTGAACTGACCAAGCAACGCAATCCAATCATCACCACAGAAGTTGGCCAACACCAGATGTGGGCCGCGCAATATTTCCATTTCTTCGGCCCCAATAAATGGCTTACCTCGGGCGGCTTGGGCACGATGGGATATGGCCTGCCTGCCGCCATCGGCGCACAATTGGGCAACCCAGATGATCTGGTGATCGATATAGCTGGCGAAGCATCAATTCAGATGAATATTCAAGAACTTGGTACAGCTAGCCAATATCGTTTGCCGGTCAAAATCTTCGTCTTGAACAATGAATATATGGGCATGGTCCGCCAATGGCAGGAACTGACCTATGAAAGCCGCTATTCCAATTCCTACTCAGACAGCCTGCCCGACTTTGTTGCATTGGCGCAGGCTTATGGATGGAAAGGTATCCGTATAAATGATGAATCCGAGCTTGACGCTGGCATCGAATCAATGATGGCGCATGATGGACCGGTAATTGTCGATTGCATGGTCGCCAAGGATGCCAATTGCTTCCCGATGATTCCATCGGGCGCTGCGCACACAGAGATGCTGCTGTATGGCGATCAGGTGGATGGTACTATGGATGATGAAGCCAAGGCTTTGGTGTAAGGACATATCTACCATGAGAATCGAAGAAGCCACTTCTGAACGACACGTCCTGACCGTTACTGTCGATAACGAGCCTGGTATTCTGGCCAAAATCACCGGCCTGTTCACCGCACGTGGATACAATATCGACAGTTTGACCGTGGCCGACATAAGCGAAAATCACGCTATCAGCCGCATCACAATCGTGACCAAGGGCCCGCCCGAAATCATCGACCAAATCGAAGCCCAATTGGAAAGGCTGGTTCCAGTGCATGGCGTAGTCGACCTGACCACAGCGGGTGAGCATGTGGAACGCGAGCTGGCCTTGGTGAAAGTTGAAGGAACCGGCGAAACGCGCGTCGAAGCGCTGCGCACCGCAGAAGTGTTCCGTGCAAATGTGGTGGATACCACCCCGGAAAGTTTTGTGTTCGAGCTGACTGGCTCGTCCAAAAAAATCGAAAGTTTTGTCGCTTTGATGCGCGGGCTTGGCCTGGTTGAGGTCGGTCGCTCGGGCATTGTCGGAATGATGCGCGGCTCAGAAAAAATCTGACGCCGACCTACACAACCCAAGGAAAATACAATGAAAGTCTATTACGACGCAGACGCTGATCTGGGCCTGATCTCTGACAAGAATATCGCCATTGTTGGCTATGGCAGCCAAGGCCACGCCCATGCCCAAAACCTGCGCGACAGCGGTGTGAAGAATGTTGCCATCGCATTGCGTGAAGGTTCTGCCACCGCGAAAAAGGCCGAAGGCGCAGGCTTTAAGGTCATGACCAATTCAGAAGCAGCCGGATGGGCCGATATTCTGATGATCCTGGCCCCTGACGAACATCAGGCAGCGATCTGGGAAAACGATCTTAAGGGCAATATGAAGCCTGGTGCAGCGCTCGCTTTCGCGCACGGCCTCAACATCCACTTTGGCCTGATCGAAGCGCCTGCTGACATCGACATAATTATGATCGCACCTAAGGGCCCCGGCCACACAGTCCGCAGCGAATATCAGCGCGGCGGCGGCGTACCTTGCCTGATCGCAATCGATCAAGATTCCAGCGGCTCTGCTCATGACATTGCCCTTGCCTATGCATCAGGTGTTGGCGGTGGCCGTTCGGGCATCATCGAAACCAATTTCCGCGAGGAATGCGAAACCGATCTGTTCGGTGAACAGGCCGTATTGTGCGGCGGCGTCACCCATCTGATCCAAGCCGGTTTTGAAACGCTGACCGAGGCGGGATACGCTCCGGAAATGGCCTATTTCGAGTGTCTTCACGAAACCAAGCTGATTGTTGATCTGCTGTATGAAGGCGGCATCGCCAACATGCGCTATTCGATCTCCAACACGGCAGAATATGGTGACATCACCACTGGTCCGCGGATCATTACGGCTGAAACCAAAGCGGAAATGAAGCGCGTTCTTGACGACATTCAGTCGGGCCGTTTTGTAAAGGACTTCGTGCTGGACAATCGCGCTGGCCAACCCGAACTGAAGGCTGCCCGCAAGCGTGCCGAAGCGCACCAGATCGAAAAGACCGGGTCTGAACTGCGCGCCATGATGCCGTGGATCAGCGCCAACAAGCTGGTGGACAAGGAAAAGAACTAGCCCCTACGAAGTGAGCATCATGCAAGATGCTCGCGCATTCAAACTGGTCTTAACGCTATGCGCCCTTGCTTGGGTGGTTATCGTCGCGAAATCGATATTGAGCACCAAGGGTCCAGAGGACTTTGTGGTGACGGTAACCCCCAGCCAGGTGCAAGCCTTTGCGAAAAGACAGCTGAGCCAATTGCAGCAGCAATCCTTCGATCAGAACACAGAATTGTGCCAGATAATCTTCGAAGACAGCGATGGCGATTTGGGCACCAGCCCGATAATTGAAGGCGCCACGGCCAGTTGCGATATCATCTATTTTGACGAGCCTGGAATGGCACCCATCGCCAGCCTGCATACGCATGGTGGCTTTGACGAGGAATATGATAGCGAGGTCCCGTCGGTGCTGGATATGGAAAGCGACATCGCAAGCAGGATGGATGGCTATGTCGCGACACCGGGCGGGCGAATGTGGCAGATTGATTGGGTTGGGCAACAAACTGTGATGGTTTGCGGCACCAATTGCTTGCCGCAAGACCGCAAATATCAGGTATGCGCTGCTCATGAGCCCGCACAATCCTATACGCTCGTCGCACTTCGCGAACGGTTCGAAACCGACATGGGGGCTTGCTGATGCGCCTGAGTGATTGCCACAATATTGGCGATTTCAGAACGCTCGCCAAAGCGCGGCTGCCGTGGCCTGCGTTTGATTACATTGACGGCGCCGCCGATGACGAGGTGACCAAGGCCCGCAATACCGATGCCTATGGCTCGTGCGATCTGGTCCCTGATGTCTTGGCCGGCGTGGCCGACATAGACACCAGTTGCACCATTTTGGGCCGTAAAAGCGCCCTCCCCTTGATGCTCAGCCCAACGGCTGTTCAGCGGGCCTTTCATCATGAAGGGGAAACTGCGGTCGCCAAAGCGGCAGAGAAGTTTGGCCTGTGGTTTGGAATTTCCAGTCTGGCCACACGCAGTATCGAAGAAATTGCCGCGCTGACCGCTGGTCCCAAGCTGTTCCAACTTTATGTTCACAAGGACAAGGGACTGAATACCTCGATGATTGAGCGGTGTCAGGCATCAAAGTTTGATGCACTGGCGCTGACGGTGGACACAATTGTTTCGGGCAAGCGTGAGCGGTGCCTGCGCAGCGGCTTCACTACCCCGCCCAAGTTCACCCCATCTGCTGTTTGGTCATACGCTATGCGTCCACGCTGGACGCTGGATTACTTGTTCAGAAAGCAATTTCGCTTACCCAATCTCGATACCCATGTCAGCGAAGGCAGCGGAAAAGCCGTCAGCATTGCCGAATATTTCAACACCATGCTCGATACCGCCATGGATTGGGACACAGCGGCCAAGATCCGGCAGGATTGGGGTGGCAAGTTTTGCCTCAAAGGTGTGATGAGCGCGAATGATGCCCGCCGCGCGGTCGACATAGGGGTCGATGCGATCATGATCTCTAACCATGGTGGCAGGCAGCTCGACGGAAGCCGCGCTCCATTCGATCAATTGCGCGAAATAGTCGATACGGTTGGCGGAGAAATTGAGATCATCTGCGATGGCGGCGTGCGGCGTGGCACACATGCGCTGAAATCGGTTTGCAGCGGTGCCACAGCAGCCAGTGGCGGCAGGCTATACCTATATGCTTTGGCGGCGGCAGGCCAAATTGGCGTTGAACGCGCCATCGGCATTTTGCAGGACGAGATTGAACGCGGAATGCGCCTGATGGGTGTCACCACAGTGGATCAACTAACGACTGAGCGATTGCGCTGGCGCTAAAACGAAAAGCCCCGGCATGATGAAACCGGGAATGTCCTTGTGCCAACGCTCGGTCACGCCTTCGCTGAAGTTCAAAAACAGCTTGGCCACGACAATCTTGTAAACATTGGGATCGCCCGGTGCCAGCGCATCATTGGCGCCAATCGCCCATGCGCAATAGCCGCCATAGTGCGGAGCAAACTTAACCGAATCAGTGGCCCTTTCTACTACTGGAGAACAAGCCGTAGCAGCGATAAGAAGGGCGAGCGTGCGAGTAGCCTTGTGCCTTGAAAACACCATTTTCGCACGATTGCGGGATGCCCAATCTTTCGCAGCTTGGCTGGGAAAGGTTACACATTGTTCCAATCCGCTTGCCATCTGAACAATTTTGCGCAAAGACACTCGCAATGAAACGCATGGCAAACCTACTCCTACGACTATCCCGCCCTTGGGCGTAAGCGGTCGCGCACTCTAGGTGGCGCGGCAAGCGTCCAAGGGGGAATTGAAACGCACGTTTTCCGCACTTCTCGTAAAATTCTAAGTTCAAGAGCTTGCCCATGCCCATGCTTTCTAACCCTTCGAAAAAATACAGCGCTTTTCCTCAAGTGGACTTGCCCGACCGGCAATGGCCCAGTCGGAAAATCACTGCCCCGCCCCGGTGGCTGTCAACCGATCTGCGCGATGGCAACCAATCCATCATTGACCCGATGGATGCCGTCAAGAAGAAGCGCTTCTTTGAAGAGCTTGTTCGAATTGGCGTTAAAGAGATCGAAGTCGGATTTCCCAGCGCTGGCGCAACGGAGTTTGATTTCATTCAAGGCTTGGTCCGCTCGGGTGATATACCCGACGATGTGACGCTGCAGGTTCTCACCCAAAGCCGCGAAGACCTGATTCGCACCAGCTTTGAGAGCTTGGACGGCGCCCGATCTGCCATTGTGCACCTGTATAATGCTGTCAGCCCGGCATGGCGCGACATTGTGTTCCGCATGAGCAAAGACGAGGTCCGCCAGATCGCTCGCGAAGGAGCGATGGTGATGCGGGACGAGGCAGCCAAGCGTCCAGACACCGATTGGCACTTCCAATATTCACCAGAGACATTCTCGACCGCAGAATTGGATTTCAGCATAGCGGTGTGCGAAACCGTCATGGAGGTCCTGCAGCCAACGCCTGATAAGCCGATCATCCTCAATCTGCCTGCAACGGTAGAGGCGGCCACACCCAATATTTACGCCGACCAAATCGAATATTTCTGCCGCAATCTGCCCAATCGTGACAGCGCCATCATCAGCCTTCACACGCACAATGATCGTGGCACCGGCGTGGCTGCTGCTGAATTGGGCCTGATGGCAGGCGCAGACCGAGTGGAAGGTTGCCTGTTTGGCAATGGCGAGCGTACAGGCAATTGCTGCCTGGTTACAGTTGCCCTCAACTTATACACGCAAGGCATTGATCCTAAATTGGACTTTTCAGACATCGACCGTGTCATTGAAACGGTCGAGTACTGCAATGAACTGCCTGTTCACCAACGCCATCCCTATGGCGGCGAGCTGGTGTTCACCGCCTTTTCTGGCTCGCACCAAGATGCGATCAAAAAGGGTTTTGAAGCCAACGATCGGCAGAATGACGAGCATTGGCGCGTCCCCTATCTGCCGATTGATCCTGCTGATCTTGGCCGCGATTATGAAGCGGTTATTCGGGTAAACTCACAAAGCGGCAAAGGCGGTTTTGCATGGGTTCTGGAACAAGATCAGGGTCTGAAGCTGCCCAAGAAGATGCAGGCAGACTTCTCCAAACAGGTTCAACACCTGGCGGATGAGCTTGGCCGTGAATTGAATGCTGACGATGTTTGGGAAGCCTTCAAATCGAGTTATCATGTCCAAACGCCAGAAAAACACTTCCAATTGGTCAGCTATGAAGAAAGCCGCGCGTCCGATGGCACACGCTTGTTCGCTGGCACTATTGCTGTAGCGGGGCAGGAACAAAGCGTCAGCGGCCGAGGCAATGGCCTGATTTCGTCAGTGGTTAGCACCATTGAGGATACCTTCGGGCTGGACATCAAAGTGCTGGATTATAGCGAGCATGCGCTGGGTTCTGGCAGAGATGCGCGTGCAGCGGCTTATCTGCACTGCCAATCGGGCGGAAAACAGTTCTGGGGCTGCGGAATTGACGAAGACGTTGCAACCGCTTCCGTTAGGGCAGTACTGAGCGCTGCAAACAGCGCGATTTGATCAAATGAACTGCGCTAAACAGTGTTTAACAGGCCGTTAGGCAATCTGTAAGTTTCTGTGACTATAGCTTCCGATGGAGTTCTTGAAGTTACAGGGAAAAAACAGCGCGCGCATTATGGCGAATGCTCAAGCATCATCTGATTACGGAAAACGGCGCGGCGGTTCATCGCTTGGCGCTCTTTCGCGTTGGAAGAATGAACGGTCCCAATCTCGCGAACAAATCGCCTTGTTCCTCGATTACGAAAAATCAGGTCTGGCTTGGTTTTGGGCAACTGACAGCGATGGTGCGCTGACCTATATTTCGCAGCAAGCGGCAGCATCTTTGGAAGGCGATGTTGATGAATTGATCGGCAGGCCTCTCAATGCATTGGTAGATCTAAAGACCGTATCCGAGGCTGAAACATCGTCCGATTCTACGACTGGCCGTAATGTGGAATTTCTAATCCGCGCAAAGAACACGTTCACCAATAAGGAAGTGCGCACCAGGCTGGGCGCAGAAGAGGCTTGGTGGTCCATTAGTGGTAGGCCGCAGTTCGATGCGAGCGGAACATTTGTCGGTTATCGAGGCAATGCTAGCGATGTAACAATCGAGCGACGTGAGCGCGCCGATACGACCCGGCTTTCCCAATTTGATTCCTTAACCGGATTAGCAAACCGACTCCGCATGAGCACCCGTCTGCAGATCCTGTTGACGGGTTACAAGGTTGCCAACCGACCCTGCGGCCTGCTGATGCTCGACTTGGACCGCTTCAAGCATATCAATGATACCTTGGGCCACCCAACTGGCGATGCTTTGTTGCAGCAAGTTGCGCAAAGATTGCAGCGAATTGTTGGCAGCAAAGGAGAGATTGGCCGTCTTGGCGGCGACGAGTTTCAAATCTTCATCCCCGATGAAGAGGATCGCAGCGAATTGGGCAGCCTGGCCAGCCACATCATCCAGATGCTGTCACAGCCCTATGTGATTGAAGGCAACAGCTGCGTCATTGGCGCATCGGTCGGAATTGCTATCGCTCCGTTCGATGGAGAGGATGTGAATGACTTAGTCCGCAGCGCCGATCTGGCGCTATATGCGGCAAAGGCGGGCGGGCGTGGCCAGTTTCGGTTTTACTCCAGTGACTTGCACAGCCGTGCCGAAGAACGCCGTTTGATCGAAGACGAGCTGCGTCGCGCAATCCCAGAAGGCGCGCTGGAATTGCATTATCAGCCTTTGACCTGTCCCCAAAGCAATCATGTCAAATCCTTCGAAGCTTTGCTGCGCTGGAACCATCCTGAACGCGGCTGGATCAGCCCTGACACGGTCATCTCTGTCGCAGAGGAAACGGGCCTGATTGTTCCACTGGGAGAATGGGCTTTGAGGCAGGCTTGCGATGATGCTGCGCTGTGGCCGCAAGATATCCGCGTCGCAGTGAATGTATCGCCGGTGCAATTTATGACGGAAAACCTGACCGGGGTCGTGGCCAGCGCCTTGGCCAATTCTGGGTTGCAGCCACATCGTCTAGAATTGGAAATTACCGAAAGCGTTTTCCTTGGTGATATTGAGGCCACCTCCCGCCGGTTTAAATCGCTGAAGGAACTGGGCATACGCTTTGCGTTGGATGATTTTGGGACTGGCTATTCCTCACTCGGCTATTTGTGTGACGCCCCGTTTGACAAAATCAAAATCGACCAGAGCTTTATCCGAGGAGCAGTCGACAACAGCGTGCGCGGAAACGCGGCCATCATTACCGCGATCGTCGGCCTGGCAAATTCTCTGGGTATGGAAACCACAGCCGAAGGGATCGAAGCCATTGATGAGCTGGACTTCGTGCGCGAACAAGGCGTCACGAGCGTCCAAGGCTATATCTACGGAAAGGCCACGCCCAATTTGCAAGTGCTCGAGATGGTCGAAGACGGCATTATCGGACTTGCCCCCAAAGGCCCAAGCAGAACGCGCTCGAACCGCCGCACAGTGTTGCGCAAGGTTGGACTGATCCATGGCGATCAACGCTACGAAGTGACCATGCGCGACCTTTCTCAAACCGGCGCTCGTTTTCAAGGCATCTCCGATGTACCCGTCGGTACACGCTTTATTGTGGATTTCGGAGACGGGCAGACAGTTGGTGCCGAAGTGCGCCGCGCCGTTGATGACTGGCTGGGCCTGGAATTTGAAGAACAGTTGACCAGCGACGGAAGCGGGGATTGGTGCACCAGACAACGGGCGCCTGACCAAAAGGTCAAGAAATCCAAGATATTGCGTAGCAAGAAAGATGATGTCGACAGTCAAAGCGGGTTAAGATTTATCAAGAGCAAGCCCAAACAGGCGGACGATCACAAACCTGTTGCGAAGTATGGTCAGGGCGGCTCTTAAACCAAAAGATTTGCGACATGGCCACGCTGGGCAAACCGGGCCATCGAACACATGCTCACCACCAAATTGCACCGCGAAACGCGCTCTGTTAAAATGAGAATGTAAAAAACCTCTCGTTCCAACAAGAATGCAGTCTCAACAACAGGTGCGCGCATGACTGAAGACATTCTCGAGCCCGATCTGCCGATCATTGATCCGCATCACCACTTATGGGATTTGCGGCCCATGGTGCCAATGTTCCCCGAACCGCGGCATAGATTTATTGAGACCATAGTTCCCGCCGCTTATTACACCTTTGACCATTTGCGCGGCGACATCGAAACCGGCCACAACGTCATCGCTACGGTGTTTATGGAATGCAGCGCTTATTATCGCGCAGACGCAAGTGACGATATGAAAGTGGTTGGCGAAGTTGAATATGTAAACGGCGTCGCCGCCCAATCTGCCAGCGGCCTTTACGGCAACCTTCGCGCCTGTGCCGGTATCGTCGGCCATGCTGATCTGATGTTGGGAGACAAAGCAGGACC
>Ga0209121_10003923_pt1 | contig 14102 bp, 19 predicted proteins | sample Cruoilmetagenom3_FD_187292 | JGI IMG/M metagenome (GOLD analysis project Ga0209121, IMG submission 187292) | Oil polluted marine microbial communities from Coal Oil Point, Santa Barbara, California, USA - Sample 3 (SPAdes) (version 2) | ecosystem: Environmental > Aquatic > Marine > Oil seeps ...
GCCGATGGAATGCCGGTGGACATCGTGTTTGGCATGCTTTCGCCTGAGAAAGCCGGTGTGACCCACCTTCATGCGCTGGCAGCAATCTCGCGACTGGTTCGCGACGATGCAACCCACACCGTTTTGAGTGAAACTTCTGACCCAGAGGCGCTGTTTGCTTTGCTGAGCAATAAGCTTGAACGTGATGCCGCTTGATCAGCAGGACCAAGGCGGCGCAGAGCGGCATTATCGAGCGCTCGAGCGACTTTATGCCACCGCTCCGATCAACCATAAGTTCAATTCACAGCTTTTGATCGAAGGAGAGGGATGCTCAACTCTCAAGTTCCAGATTGACGAATCCTCGTTCCACGCTGCTGGCGCCGCCCATGGGACGATCTATTTCAAGATGCTCGACGATGCAGCCTTCTATGCCGCGAACACGCTCGCGACCGATCGCTTTCTCCTCACCACCAGCTTCAACTTGCACTTCACAAAACCTGTCCGCGCAGGTGAAGTGATCGCAGAGGGTCGCTGGATTAGCGGCAAACGGCGCGTATTTGTGGCTGAAAGTCGGCTGGTTGATGCAGAAGGCGATGAAATTGGCCGCGGAACTGGCACATTCATGCGTTCGCGGATCGCCCTGTCCAGCCTCGATGGCTACACTCAGGGTTATCGCTAAGATGGAAGAAGCTCGACTGCCCGCCCATTTGGAGGTGGCTGGTCTGATTCGCTCGGTTCAAGCCGAGGGAGGTTTTGCGACCGTTCTGAAACGGGGGGAGCGCGATGCGGGAACCGTGCTCATCTTAACCATGTATCGTGGTAAAAACGCAGTACTTTTCGAAAGAATGCCTCAACTGGACGGCACACGACCATATATTGCTGCAAAGCGGGAAAATCCTGAAAACCCAACAGAAATTGGCGATTATGTTGAAAAACGTCATCGCCAAGACCCCGATATTTGGGTTGTAGAGGTAGACGTCGCGGATGCAGAACGGTTCGTCGCATCTTAACCGCGTTAACTTGACCCTGAGCCGGATATGACTACCTGACCGCAAGCTTCCAAGTGCGCAGGCGGCTCTGATTGACAATACGGTCATTGAGTTAGCACGCAGACGGGGGGCAGCCGGCAGGCCAACACAATCGGACCCAAAAAATACGTTTACGCAAACAGGTCCAAGCCTGCGTCTGAGCTCGTCCACCGCTCAAAGTGACGGATAAATGAGTCGTAAGACCCATACATTGAGTGCTGCAGCTGTTGTAGCCGCTTTAGGATTGACCTTTGCATCCGCCGAAATTTCCGGCGCGATTGCACAGGATTCCGAAATTGAATCAAATCAAACCATTGATGCTGAAGACAATTCTACAGCACCCGTGTTTATCGCAGAAGAAGTCGTTCAACCTTTGGTGGACGACACTGCGGACGATAGTGCTGCTGTTGATCAAACAGTTGCAGCACCCAAGGCTGCGTCTTTACGCGAACTCGTTTCTATGACGGACAAGGAATACACTCTGTCTGAAGAAATGCAGTGCCTGGCCGGTGCTGTCTATTTTGAATCGCGGGGCGAGCCGCTGGCTGGACAGCTGGCCGTGGCACAAGTTGTCATCAACCGCGCTGAATCATCGCGTTTCCCATCAAGCTATTGCGGTGTTGTCTATCAACGGGCGCAATTCTCCTTTGTGAAGGGTGGCCAGATGCCGCGCATTCGCACGGGATCAGGCGCTTGGACTCGGGCAAAAGCAATCGCTCGGATCGCGCATGAAGGCCATTGGGACAGCGAAGCGCAAGATTCGCTCTATTTCCATGCCAATTATGTGCGACCCAGCTGGAGTCGAAAGAAAACGCGTCGGGCTACGATCGACACGCATATATTTTATCGCTGATCAGCTGAGCTAACAGGCTAAACAAAAAGCCCCTTGCTGCATGCGCGGCGAGGGGCTTTTTCGTTAGTACTAGAAGGTTGGAAGGCGACTACTCGGCCAATTTGCACCAAACGGGTGCATGATCGCTCGCCTTTTCACGTCCGCGATGTTCGCGGTCTACCCCAACGCTTCGTAGGCGGTCGGCCAATTCTGGCGAGAGCAACAGGTGATCGATCCGGAAACCATGGTCGCGCTGCCAGGCACCGCGTTGGTAATCCCAATAGGTCCACACACCCCCTCGCGGGTTTAATGTGCGCACCGCATCGGTCCAGCCATCGGCCAGCAAGCGACTATAGGCCGCGCGTGATTCGGGTTGCATCAAAGCATCTGATGCCATCGCTTTGGTCGCCCAGACATCATCGTCTTCGGGGATGACATTGTAATCACCCACAACAGCGCACGGCACTTCTTCCGCCCAAATCTGTCCCATTCGGGCCCGTAAATTTTCCATCCAGGCAATCTTATAATCGAATTTGGGGCCAGGCAGCGGATTGCCATTGGGAAGATAGATGCAGACAATTCTGACGCCATTTACATCGGCCTCTAAATAGCGCGCCTGCTCATCAACAGAATCTCCTGGCCCTGCAATTCCCAATCCACGTTGGACCTCTTGCGGGCCATCTGGGCAGGCTTGGTTGTCGGTCAAGATTGCAACGCCATTGAAGCTTTTTTGGCCGTGCCAGATGGCGGAATAGCCAATCTCTTCGAACTCAGATGCGGGAAAGCCTTCGTCCTGGCTCTTGATTTCTTGCAAGCAAGCAACCGTTGGCCGGGTCTCTGACAACCATTCCTTCAGGCGCGGCAGACGCGCCTTGATCCCGTTGATGTTGTATGTGGCGATCTTCATGGGCCTCTACTGCCGCAAGATGCTCGCCGGGTCTAATCTAAATGCCGAAACTTGATCCGCATCCACAGCCTGCTGCCGCATTGGGGTTTTCAACGCGAAATGCGGCACCGCCCAATGATTCGACAAAATCGACAACACTGCCACTCACCAAATCCAAGCTAATCGGATCGACCACTAATGTGACACCATCGGTTTCGCTGACCAAATCATCGTTTTCCGCACCTTCAGACAGGTCAAATTTGTATTGAAAGCCTGAGCAACCACCGCCTTCGACAGAAAGTCGCAAGACAGCTGGCTTTGCCTGTTTTTCGGCAATCCATGCAACGCGCTTGGCTGCGGCTTGGGTAAGAGTAAGCGATGACATGACGCTAACTTAGGTATTCATTGCGTCAACGGCAAGCTGATCCGACCAAGACGTACTGATCAGGCGGTTTGGATATATGTCCTGATGGCCTCAGCTTCGCGTTCAACTTCATCGATCCGGCTTTTCACCAGATCTCCGATAGAGATGAAGGCCAACAAGGCACCGTTTTCGATCACTGGCAAGTGGCGGATGCGGCGGCGGGTCATCAAACCCAACGCTTCGTCCACGCGGGTCGAGGGATCAATCGTAATCGGCGTATCGGTCATGATGTCACCGACTGAGCGTGACAAACAAATCTCACCCTCTTCAGCAAGGCGATACAGCACGTCGCGCTCAGAGAAAATTCCTACAAGCATACCGTCGCGCATCACAGGAAGAGCGCCGATTCGTTTGTTTGCGAGCAGTTGGACCGCAGTGCTTACTTGAGTTGTAACATCACAGGTGATGATGTCGGTTCCGCTGCGGTTGGCGATGATTTGCGCGACGTCCATTTTGTCTCTCTCCCAGTTTGACATGCAAGTATTGCCACTTTCGATGCAAAAATGCGAATCCGACCATGCCAATCGGGGATTGCATGTCATTTCATCTCGGCGCATGGGGTGCAGATGGTTGGTAAATCACCCTTGGATGACCCCGAAAATGCCGCTTATGCATGGGCGCGCTATCGTCGGCTCATGCGGTTTATGTTCGGCATTACGGTAGGCGTGGTGCTGATTGCGCTGGCCTTGCTTTATAAAAGCGGCGGCGCTGTTTCGATCCATTTTTACATCGCGGTTGCGTTGGGCATTGGCTTTTCGATGCTGTTGATGAGTGCGTTGATGGGGTTGGTGTTCCTATCGAACGGCACCGGACACGATGCTTCGGTTGATAATAACCTTCCGCCTGTGGACGGTGATCGGCACGATTGAGCGCGGCATCAGCCGGCCAAATTGTTTGAATGGTTAGTCAGGCGGTATTTTTCGACCGGGGTACCGCCGATCAAATGCTGCTGAATGATCTGTTCCAAGGCTTCTTCATTGCAGGAATGATACCAAACCCGATCAGGCCACACGAGAGCAATCGGGCCTTGCGCGCAAATCTGCAGGCAGTCCGCTTTGGTGCGCTGCATCCCTCCGCAGCCAGCGCCTGGACGCTCAGTCACCTTGGGACCGACAAGACCCAATTCTTTCATCCGCCGCTTGAGGTATTTCCACGAGCGTTCACCTTGCTCACGCGTGCAACATTTCTGCTTTTCGCTCATCGCGCACAGAAAAATGTGGCGTTCCAATTGCTCACTACCATTGAAGGCAAGGGCTTCCTTGGCGGCGTCAAGTTTGGATGGTCGTGTCATGGATGGCAGTTTGACGTCGCCGAAATTTCGTCAGCGTTTCTTACCAGCGATGCGGGCAATCTCGTTCTGAACCATTGTTTCGACCATATTGGGCAGATTCTTGTCGAGCCAATCGGCCAACATTGGGCGGAGCATGTCGCGGACCATACCCTCCAAGGACGTTTCACCAGACCGCACGATTTGGGGTTGCGCTCCCGGCGCTGCCAACATTGCCAATGCGGCAAAATTGTCGCGCATAGAACTGCGCACCGCGTCTTTGGTCAAAGGAGGTCCGATATCTTCATCGTCCTGCTCACCATCGTTCTCATCGTCTGAATAATTATCGAGACCGCTATCCAGATCTTCCTGAAATTCCATCTCGGCGAGATCCAAGACTTCTTCTGCATCTTCAATATCAGGCGCGGGCATCTCCTGCTCAACAAGCCGTTTGCGCCGAGTTTCCATCACGCCTTCGCGGTTGTCACGGGCGATGACCTTCTTGATCGATTCGAGAATTTCCTCGACCGATGCTTCATTGCCTTGCGTCATTTCAAAATCCCCGAATCACATGCGATTGCGGCAACAGAATGCCACCCTGACCCGTGAGGTCAATCACCTGTCGTGTCGTTTGTGCTTTCAGGCCCAAATTGGCCAGTTTCTTCAGGACTGGCGATCATCGCATCAGGTGCGGGAACGTTGGCTGTGCTGACCGACTTTACTTCGGGTTCGGGATCGCGGTGCCAATCGAAAATCTTGCCGCGGACCCGCTCATAATTGACCTGAGGGTCGTAAAGCACGCCGCCTGTATCCAGATTGAGATCGCGCGCTTCGGCTCGGCCCATCGTGGCAAGAAGGGCAAATCCGGCGACATAGGCATTGCGCCGTGCGGTAACCAATTGCGCTCTGGCAGATAGCAATTCCTGCTCGGCATTCAGCACATCGAGGATCGAGCGGTTGCCGATCGAATTTTCTGCCTTCACCCCTTCAAGGCTCAATGCAGCAGCTGCAACGGCGGCTTGCGAACTTTCGATAACCGCATTGGAAGCCTGCCAGCTGGAATAGGACGAGCGGACATTGTCGATAATCAGCCGTTCGGTGGCGATGACATCTTCTAATGATGCGGTTTCGCGGGCAAAGGCTTGGCGCTGCCTTGCGGCTGGGGCTCCGCCCTGAAAAATCGGGATTGTGATCTGTACACCAACATTGGCGGTGCGTTCTGATTGGGTTAAATTGGCTGCGGCTGCCCCACCCAAAGTGCCGTGATAATCAGTGTAATCGTAATTGCCGAAAGCACCAATGGTGGGCAGTCGCCCTGCGCCGGCAACTTCACTGTCATAGCCAGCGGCATCGGCGCTCTGTTTGGCAGCGATCAGATCGGGGTTGCTTTCCAGCGCAATCACCACCGCTTCTCCCACAGTATTGGGAAGACCGGGAAGAAGAGGGGGTGCCTCCAGATTACCCGGCGCATTGCCGACCAGACGAATATAGTCTTCGCGCGCACCAATCAGATTGGCATGTGCGTTCTGCATATCGCTTTGCGCCAAGGCGAGGCGAGATTCAGATTGAGCAATGTCGGTTCGGGTTAGATCGCCGATTTCGAAACGGTCGCGGGTCGCTTCCAGATTGACCGCCAAAACATCGACCTGGTTTTCTGATAGGGCGACCAGTGCCTCGTTCCACAAGACATCCATATAGGCTGCAACAACTTGCGAGAATACGCTGCTTTCGACGCCTCTTAGCCCTGCCTGACCTGCGGCCACCCGCTCTTTGGCGGCCTTGATCGAATTGCGGATTGCGCCACCGCTATACAGCGGTATGGAAAGGTCAGGTCCAATTGTGGTGGTGCGTTCTGGTGCGGTAAAGCTGTTGGGAGAACGCTTGATAAATTCGATATGAGTGCCCGCAACTTTGATGTCTGGCAGGCCGCTGGACCTTGCAATCGGGACACTTTCATCTGTTGCACGCTGTTCCGCCCGCGCGGCCTCCAGCGATGGGTTTGACAGATAGGCCTTGGCCAATGCCTCCCGCAGAGTTTCGCCATAGGCTGGGGTGGTGGCCATTGCGCCGCAGCCAGCCATAGCGGCCAGACAACAAGTCCATCGCAAGCCGCGCTTTGCCATTTTCAGAAACTCCAGCTTTCTGGTTTGGTAAACATATCGAGCACTGGGATTCCGATCTCGGCAATGGGTTGCAGGGCAATAGCGCCTGCAACTTTTTTGCCAGATGCCAAACGGGTCACCCCACGCTCAACCAGGCCCGTTACGATCCGGCCACCTTCGTCCAGGCGCCTCTTCACTGTTTCCGACAATTCTTCGACGGCGCCATCAATAATGATCAGCGAATAGGTCTTGCGGCCAGACGATTTTCCGACCGCATCCTTGGCTGACATCGTCTCGACACTGGATACCAGCGGTCGGATGAGTTCGGCCACATAAGATGCGCCATTTTCGACTACCAGCACGGTGTCGTCCGGGCTGGGGGCTGCTTCGCTCAGCATTTTGCCATGCACTACAGGAGAGGGAAGAAAACGCCCTTCGCCCAGTGGAATAGCGCGATCCATATAGGCCAGCGGTTTGACCCCTTCGGGGACAAATTCTTCGCGCGCCACAGAGTTCATGCGCGACAGCACATATTCTTCGTTGATGCCGCTGGTGCGCAGCTGGCTATCAATCATGGCTTTGCGGGCGGATGTCATATTGGTTTGGGTCATAGAAATCTCTTCAAACTGTATTACACTAACAACACAGTGCGTCAATTACTCCCAGTAAACGCTGCCAAGCCTGCAGCCAAGTGCTTTGACGCTAAGCCGCACACATGCTTATGAGATTGTTGATTCGACCGACAGGAGCTTCCCCTCGATGAGCGACATTATTACCATCAAAGAAGATGATCTGATTGAAACCGTAGCTGATGCCCTACAATACATCTCTTACTATCATCCGATGGATTACATTAAGGCGCTGGGTGTTGCCTATGAGGCAGAGCAGGGCCCTGCTGCCAAAGATGCTATCGCACAAATTCTAACCAACAGCCGGATGTGCGCGGAAGGCCATCGGCCGATCTGTCAGGACACAGGTATCGTCAATGTTTTTGTAAAATGGGGCCAGGATTGCCGGCTGGAATCTAAGCGAAGCCTACAGGACATTGTCGATGATGGTGTTCGGCGCGCCTACACTCACCCTGAGAACAAGCTGCGCGCTTCAATCTTGGCTGATCCCGCTTTTACCCGCCGCAACACTCGCGACAATACGCCGTGTGTTCTGTCGGTCGAGATGGTGCTGGGTGATACAGTGGAAATCGATGTTGCAGCCAAGGGTGGCGGCAGCGAGAACAAATCCAAATTCAAGATGATGAACCCATCCGACAACATTGTTGATTGGGTATTGGAACAGATCCCGTTGATGGGTGCGGGCTGGTGCCCGCCGGGCATGCTGGGCATTGGCATTGGCGGTACCGCCGAACATTGCATGCGTTTGGCCAAGCAAAGCTTGATGGAGCCGATTGATATGGCTCATTTAAAGCAGCGCGGCGCGCAAACTGATTTGGAACAATTGCGGATTGATATTTTCGATGCGGTCAACGCTCAAGGCGTCGGCGCACAAGGACTGGGCGGTCTGTCAACGGTGCTGGATGTGAAAATCCACGATTGGCCGTGTCATGCGGCAGGCAAGCCCGTCGCGATGATCCCCAATTGCGCTGCCACGCGTCACGCACATGTCGTGATGGATGGGTCGGGCGCAGCCTATATTGATCCGCCAGATTTGACGCAGTGGCCTCAAGTGGAATGGAAACCGTCAGCTGAGGCCAAACGGGTCAATCTCGACGAACTTACTGCAGAAGAGGTCGCCAGCTGGCAAGCGGGTGATCGCTTGTTGCTCAATGGAGCGATGCTGACTGGGCGCGACGCTGCGCATAAACGCATCCACGACATGCTGGAAAAAGGCGAAGAACTGCCTGTCGATTTCAAGAATCGGGCAATCTACTATGTTGGTCCGGTGGATCCGGTCATGGGTGAAGTGGTTGGTCCGGCTGGCCCTACCACCGCAACGCGCATGGATCGATTTACCGAAATGATGCTGGATCTTGGCCTGTTGGCGATGATTGGCAAGGCTGAGCGCGGTAATGATGCGGTGGATGTTATCAGTCGCTTCAAAGTGTCCTATTTAATGGCCGTTGGCGGTGCCGCATATTTGGTTAGTCGAGCGATCAAAGAGGCGAAAGTTGTTGCTTTTGAAGATCTTGGCATGGAAGCTATCTATGAATTCATCGTTCAAGATATGCCGGTAACTGTGGCAGTCGATAGTGACGGCACTAACGTTCATCAACAGGCGCCGCAGCAATGGAAAGAGCGGATTGCGAAGGATAATTTGCTCGAAGGGACCTAGTTTTTCCTTGCTTCGACCGTTGGGCTTTCGATGAACGGCAGATGCACACCGATGACGGATTGGCCAGCCGGCGCGCGCGCGGCTATCTGATTTAACCAATGGATACTGTTCAAACCAAGACTCAGACAGGCGTTTCATTTCGCGCCGTGTTTCTGACAATCGTCGGCCTGTGGCTCACATATTTTGTAATCGCCACCTTGCGCTGGGAAATCATCGCTGCCGAGAGGGCGACGCAGATGATGCAATTGCGCATGGTGGTGACGCTGGCCGGCATGTTTGTCACCTTTGTGCTGTGGTCACTGATCCGCCTATTCGATGATCGGCCGATTTGGGTCAAAGCGATAGCCGTTCTGGTGTTGACCATGCCCTTTTCTATCCTGTTGGCTCATGTGAATAACTATGTCTTTGCTGACATGAATGCATATTATGAGCAGGAGTTTACTCAGAAGTACAAAGAGACATCGGGCAAAATCTTCGTCGAAACGCGGACCCATCCCGAAGGTGTTGATCGGGGGAACGATGGCTCGTCGGATGATGCGCCAACTGCGAAAAATCCCGATGCCATGAAAGATGAAGGCGGTCTGATCGGCTATTTACGCCCGCTGACCGAACTGGCGTTTAGCCGATATTTTATGCTGCTGGCGTGGGCCTCGCTTTATTTCTCGCTTCTGGCCATTTCCCAAGCGCGCGAGGCTGAGCGTCGCGAACAGCAATTCCGCAATGCGGCAAAAGCAGCAGAACTGCGCAGCCTGCGATATCAAGTAAACCCGCACTTCCTGTTCAACACGCTCAATTCGCTTTCCGCCCTGGTCATGACAGGAAAAGCAGAGCGGGCCGAGCAGATGATCCAGACCATTTCGAACTTCTATCGGCACAGTCTGGCTGATGACCCAACCTCAGATGTCACCTTGGCAGACGAGATTGATCTGCAACGCCTTTATCTTAACATTGAATCGGTTCGTTTCCCTGAGCGTTTGATCAGCAAATTTGATATCCCTGCCGATCTGAACAAGGCCAGGGTACCAGGCATGATCTTGCAGCCTTTGGTAGAGAATTCGGTCAAATATGCGGTTTCTGCTGTGACGCGACCAGTGACAATAACTATCGCCGCACGCGAGGAGTTTGATCGGCTGGTCATCAGCGTAAGCGATGATGGTCCAGATTTGCCCAAGGATAGCTCGCACGGATTTGGTATTGGATTGGCCAATGTCCGCGACCGGCTGGAGGCGCGCTTTGGGCCTGATGTTGTTCTGACATCCGGACCATTTCCGGGTGGATATAAGAGCGAGATTCGCATACCCTTGACGTGTAATGGCTGACAATTCTCCTCAAGATGCTGTCTTGCGTACGCTGATCGTTGATGACGAACCATTGGCGGTTGAGCGGATGCAAGTCATCTGCGCCGAGCTCGTCTCAATCAATGTGGTTGGGACTGCCAGCGATGGCGACGCCGCCCTTAGACTGGTCGATGCACTCAAGCCGGACTTAATTTTGCTCGATATGACGATGCCCAAACTTGATGGGCTTGGCGTTGCACGTGCCCTGGCCGAGCAGTCGGACCGGACACCTCCAGCGGTTATTTTTGTGACGGCTCATGATGATTTTGCGGTTGAAGCCTTCGATCTCGATGCGATTGACTATGTCTTGAAACCGGTTGCCGCCGACCGCTTGTCGCGCGCTATCGACCGGGCGCTCTCTCGCCATGGATCAATTGGTGAAGCGCAGAGCGAATGGCTCGCTGAATTGTGGGTGCCGCATCGCTCAGAACTGTTGCGTATCGTTATTAACGAAGTTGGCCGGATCGATGCAGAGCGTGATTATGTGCGCTTGCATGTGGGTCACGGCGATGATGCGCGATCATATCTGCTGCTTCAGACAATTGCGGGGCTGGAAAGGAAACTGGATCCCGCCGATTTCATCCGCATCCACCGATCAACCATTCTTCGCAAGGATCGTATCCGTGGCCTTCGCCATGATGGCTTGGGTGTATGGTCTGCGGAACTGGAAGAAGGCGATGCGTTGCGGATCGGACGCACCTATTTGTCCAAGGTCAAGGCGATGGCCGGAAGATAGAGCTTAGCTCTGCAGCTCTTCATAAGCCTGTTTAGCAATGCAAAAAGTGCGGCCCGAGCCCAGGGACTGGAAGGACTCGGACCGCAGGGTGTGCCGAGGCACAAGTCAAACGAGCGGCTTAATTGCCACCTCGTTGAGCTTTGGAGATCATTGTGGCGACCTGCTTGGTTGCGCTTTTACGGGCATGCTTGAGGCAAGCTGATTGGCCACGAGATTTTACCCGAGTTCCGGTGGTTACGTGCGAAATTTTGCAGACTTGCCGAGCGGCTGCGTTGATCCTTCGATCGAGTGTCTCTTGACCTTCGGGGGTAGAGAGATTGAGATCACGAAACTCGACCGATGTCGATTTTGCCGGAATATCGTTCGCCATTGTTGGGGTGGCGATAAGGGCAAGCCCGAGAGCCGCCGCTGCTGCTGTTTGTTTAATCATAGTGTCCTCCATTTGCTGGCCTTCAAGAGGGGGGTGAGGCCGTGTTCGCGATTTAAGAACTAGCGGAAGGCTTGCGCTCGATCATTCGATGCTCGACAATTGCCTTGCGGCCTTCGATCAGCGATGATGCAGTATGACGACGGGTACAAATCGCCAGTCGAACTGCAGTTTCAAACCGACAAACGGATACGCAACTTTATAACAATGGCCATCGTCCTCATCTTCTTTCTGGGAATCGCTAATTTTGCACTGCACAAGGCGGTGTTGGAGAGTGATCACCCGTTGTTGGGACAAATGCCGTGGTTTGTGCACATGCTGGGCGGCCGCTTGACTATGGCCACGGAATTTATGGTTTTGCTGGCCGCGATGATGCTGGCTGCGAATGGATGGCCGGGATTGGCCTGGGCCTATTTGCTGTATTCAGGCCTGAATGCGGTTGCTGCATGGCTTATTCTGGGGGATCGGATTTAGCCCGCGAACAGGATTAGGGCTTGCCTATTTTTACTGTTCGCGCTTGGCTTGATCACAATGTCTATGCGCCTTTTCCATTTTAGCGACCCCCATTTCGGGGTTGAGAACCGCAGCGCTCTGGCCAGTCTGGCGCAAGCGGTGTCTGACGAAAAACCCGACGCGCTAATTTGCACCGGTGATTTGACTCAACGGGCCAAGCATTCTGAATATGATGCCGCCCGGGACTATTTTAGCCAGTTCGATTGCCCGGTGGTCTTGTGTGCCGGCAATCATGACATGCCCTATTACAATCTGTGGGAGCGGATGACTGACCCATACCGTCGGTTCCGTAGACTGTATGCCGAAGTCGGCAGCCCGTTCGAATCAGACGAGATTGTGCTGGTTCCTCTGATGACCACGGTCAGCTTCCAGCCTCGGATTCCATTGTCTGACGGCGTTATTCGCAAACCTGCGCTGGATGCAACGGTTTCGCATCTGCGCTCTATGATTGCAGACACTCGGCTCAAGCTGGTGTTCTGCCACCACCCTTTGCTGGGTTCTGATGATGGCAAGCCCAACCCAACCATCGGCGGTGATCAAGCATTTTCCAAGATTGCGGCCAGCGGAGCTGATGCGGTGATCTCGGGTCATGTCCACGTACCGTTCGACATGATCAAAGAACGCGATGGCAACAAGATGCGAATGCTGGGGACAGGAACATTATCAACCCGGCTGCGCGGCAGTCCACCCAGCTATCAGGTGTTAACCTGCTCGAAGAACGAGGGTATCAGCGCAGAGCGCAGGGTTCTGGATGATTAGCGAAACCGCTCGCGGCTGGCAGGCGGCGGATTTAAGAAACCACTGGACATAAAGAAAAAGGGCAGCCTTTGCAGGCCGCCCTCTTGTTGTGTCCAAAGGCTGGTAAATCAGCGTTTCGAGAACTGGAAGCTACGACGAGCTTTAGCCCGGCCGTATTTCTTACGTTCAACCACACGGCTATCGCGGGTCAGGAAGCCAGCCGCTTTAACGGTAGATCGCAACGCAGGCTCATACCTCGTAAGAGCCTGGGCAACGCCGTGCTTAACCGCACCAGCTTGACCCGAAAGGCCGCCGCCACGCACAGTAGCAACAACGTCATACTGGCCTTCGCGCTCAGTAATAGAGAAGGGCTGGTTGATGATCAGGCGCAGGGTAGGGCGCGCAAAATAGACGTCCTGTTCCTTGCCATTGACCGTCACAACACCCTTGCCAGGCTTGATCCAAACCCGGGCAACAGCGTCTTTACGACGACCAGTTGCATAGGCGCGGCCTTGGCCGTCCAGCTCTTGCTCGCGCAAAGGCATCGTCTCAACCACGACATTCTCAGCCGTAGCAGCGTCTGCATTAGGAGCATCGCCAGCGATGTCCTTCAGGTCAGCCAGATCTGTTACGGTTGCTGCTTCAGCGGTCTTCTCGACGGCTTCAGGCGCAGCAGTTTCAGGCGCAGCAGTGTCGGTTGCTGGCGTTTCTGCGTTCTTTTCGTCAGCCATTATGAGGAAACCTTATTCTTGCGATTCAAAGAGGCCACGTCGAGCACTTCTGGCTTATTGCCTTCGTGCGGATGTTCTGTGCCGTTATAAAGATGCAGCGAACGCATTTGCTCGCGACCCAGTGGACCGCGCGGAATCATCCGCTCAATCGCTTTTTCAAGCACGCGGTGCGGGAAACGACCTTCCAAAATCTTGGCAGGGGTGGTTTCCTTGATGCCGCCGACATAGCCAGTGTGCTTGTAATAGGTTTTGGTGTTCGCCTTGTTGCTGGTGAACTTCACCTTGTCAGAATTGATCACAACAACGTGATCTCCGCAGTTAACGTGAGGTGTATAGCTTGGCTTGTGCTTACCGCGCAAACGATTGGCGATGATGCTGGCAAGCCGACCAACGACGAGATTTTCCGCGTCGATCAGGATCCAGTTCTTTTCGACCTCGGCCGGTTTGATTGACCGGGTCTGTTTGCTGAGCGCCTTCATGGGTCAGTGTGTCCTAAATTGTGCAAATCCCAGCCGATGCCGAGCCTTGCTGTCATGATTCATTGATGGGCCGCTTCGGAATCATCCAGAAACAGCCAGAGCGCGGGCATTTGTCGATTCATGCCGCACAAGTCAAGCAAATCTGCGCCTTTCGGAGGAGGTAAAATAATACCTCCACCCGAACTTGCCGGCGTTAGCGCGGTTTCAGTGTCCAAACTTCACGCGAAATCCGGCTGCTTTGGCCAATCGTGGTGGTGATGATCCGCTGCGCAGTGTGCAGCAGTGATGACCCATCCTGCGTCTTGCCCCAATATTCCAAATGAAAGCGGCCATAGGT
>Ga0209121_10003924_pt1 | contig 14102 bp, 14 predicted proteins | sample Cruoilmetagenom3_FD_187292 | JGI IMG/M metagenome (GOLD analysis project Ga0209121, IMG submission 187292) | Oil polluted marine microbial communities from Coal Oil Point, Santa Barbara, California, USA - Sample 3 (SPAdes) (version 2) | ecosystem: Environmental > Aquatic > Marine > Oil seeps ...
GATAGGGGTGACAAATTCGCTTGACAATTAGGGTGACATATTCGCTTGACAGCAACAGTGGTTTTGTTTAGTATTCTCTGATTATTCGTAGTTTTGTCTGTTTAACGGGCGTAATGGAGCCCTGGGGAAGGAGGCTTTGGTGAGGCGTTACAAAGGTTACTTTGAATATGCTGTGGCGTATTAACCAGTTTGTTTGCAAAAGAGGGTGACTCAGATAGCGCGCCTAGAGGGATTCGAACCCACGACCCCCGGTTCCGAAGATAGAAGCCCAATATGCCAGAACATGTCTTCAGATACGATGACATGGTTTATGATTTGGGGACCAGACTGATTTGGTATCTAGCCTAGCATCTGATGTTGGGGCATGTCAATCAGTTTGCTAGCAATACCCGTCACATCTCATTGTTGGCTCGCTGCTCCTCTGGCCCGGTGATAATTTTCTCCCTTTGGGTTGAGAAGTCAGCCTGGGAAATTTCTAGCTTGGTGCCACACTTGGGGCAGGTTTGGTGCTCTGGCTCAGTTAATGCCCAGCCATAACGGTGGTAACCACATTTGGGACATTTTGCTTCTGGCATTGTTCACTCCTTCGTAAGATTACGGCCATCTTGAATGGGCACAGTGTAGAATAGAGCACCCCCAGAGAGCGGCAAACCCGGGGGTCTATATATGAAGGTGGTAAATAGTAGGTAGTTTTCATGGTGATGCGGATGCACCGGGAAAGTACTGTATCGTTGCGTCCGGTATGACTGCTACCCTTGCTTTATCACCATACCTGCTCTTAAGCCCTTCGACTACTTCAGCCCATGTTTTTGCCCAGTTGACGGAGCTATATGGTGCTACCCAGTCGGCGCCAACTTTATCTGGGTAGGGTGCCATAATAGTCAATCGGCTGGTGTTACGCGGCAGACCTGTGCTGCGAACCCATCCCCTGCCACCAAACCTCTTACCAAAGCTTCTAACGAAGTAATGGTTTATCTGTCCTTCTGGAGTGACTACTATGATCACCATGTCGCCGCCCTTCTGAGACAAAAGTGGGGATGCTACCGCAGGAGCAAGAACCGTCTCGTTCGCCTTGGAATAGCAGTTAGCAACAAGGATATCACAATCGGCAACCATATCCGTGGCATAGTGCTCCCTGGCCAATTTCACCCCTTGTATATGTTCGTCAATGGGGTCACCAACAAAAAGAGCCGTTACCTCTCTTTTCAGGTTAAGAATGGCATCCACCTTGACATCAAGCCCTGCCATTCTGGCTGCTTCATCCATGTCCTGTTTCAATATGTTGCCTTCGTACTTGCCTATGCCGGTTGTCGGAGAAAGTATTAGCCTTGTGTGATTGGAATCTATGGTCTCTATGGAGGCAACGCCAGGCAGAATTATTTTGCTGCCACCACCATAGCCACTCATTGGGTGCGGTACGATGGAACCAATACCAATCTTAAGGTCGCAAGACATTACCTCGCTGTTGATAGATATCGGTATGCTCCGGCTGCTCATTCCAAGTGGAGTACAGTTCTCATAGGGATTATGATTGTAGACCAGAAATCTACCCATCACCTCGTCTCCCAGCTTCTTTCTGAAGTCTATGCCATTCATCGAGCCATGAGCCCCAATGGCAGCAATGAACCTGATATTATCGTCGGGAATGCCAGCAGCGGCAAGTTCCTCTAAAACATAAGGTATCAATACTGCAGTCGGTGTTGCCCGTGACATGTCGTCAAACAGTACTACAACCTCTTTCTTGCCTTGAGCCAGCTCCCTTATGGTTCTGGCGCCGATAGGATTGGCAAAAGCCTTCCTTATCCCATCCTCGCTCAACCGGGAAGCATCGTGGCCATGCATATGACACACAGTCACATCCCATGAATCAGGGAAATCTATCTCGAGTTCGGTATCGCCATACCACTCCATCTGTGGTAGCCGAATCACCTTTGATTTATTCATCTTTAATACCCCGTTTCCTGTAGTCAAACCACGGGGCCCAGCGAATGAATGTCAAACTCGCGGTGCCCCAGGATTTCTGCCTTGGTTAGCTTTCCCGATGCCACTTCAACTATCTCGTCAAATATCTGTTCGCCAACAGTCCGGAGAGTATCCTGACCATCTACTATCACCCCTGCGTTGATATCGATATTGTCCTTCATTTTGTCATAGGTCACGCTATTGCTTGATACCTTTATCACCGGGGCGATAGGCGTGCCCACTGGTGTTCCTCGCCCGGTAGTAAAAACGATTACCTGTGCTCCAGAAGCTAGCAGCCCAATGTTATTCATGACATCGAGGCCCGTGCCATCCATTATTATCAAGCCTTTCTTAGTAGGCTGTTCCGCATACTTGACCACCTCCATAATAGTCGTGCTGCCACCTTTACGGATACAGCCCAGGGACTTCTCCTCAATGCTGGTTAGCCCTCCCGCTATGTTCCCTGGTGACGGCTGTGATCCACGGATATCCACACCCATAGACCTAGCCTTGGTCTCAGCAGCAGCAATTATCTCACAGATACGCTTTTCAACCTCAGCATTCGGGGCCCTTTTTGCCAGCACCTGCTCAGTGCCCAGCATCTCCGTAGTCTCTGAGAATATGGCTGAGCCTCCCTCAGCGATCAGTAGATCGGAGGCAATACCCAACGCTGGATTAGCAGTAAGCCCTGAAAAGGCATCAGAGCCACCACACTCCAGGCCCAAGATGAGTTCGGAAACATCCACCGGTTCACGTTTGGCGCTGGCCGCCTCCGCCAGAAGCTTTCCCGCCAATCTCCTTCCTTCTTCTACACACTTGATTGTGCCCCCTGCCTCTTGTACACTGATGGTGTCCACCCTCTGACCAACTTCCGCCAACTCTGCTGCAATCACTTCGGGCGTTATTAGCTCGCAGCCATTTCCAACCAGTAATACGCCAGCAACATTTGGATGGCCGACAAAACCAACCATAGTCCGGATTACCTGTTCCTTGTCTTCACCAACATGACCACACCCACAACCATGGATGGCATAAACTGTACCTGGTACTTCGTTGCTTATCATCCGCGCCACCTCAGCGGCACACACTATAGTGGGGAATATCAATACGTGGTTTCGTATGCCAACCTTGCCATTGCTTCTACGGTATCCCAGAAACTTCATCGCTTGTCACCCCTGCCTTTCTGACTTTCCACATTGTGGACATGGACATGCTCCCCTTGCCGAATCTGTTTCGTAGCTAGGCCTATTGCCTCACCATATTTGATTACAGCCTCTCCCTGCTGAATATCCGTCAAGGCAAACTTGTGTCCAAAGGGAATACCCTGCGATAATGCAATACTAACGCTACGATCTTCTACTCCAACCGGGACGGAATCACCCTTCTCCAGTTGGCATAACGCAGTGGCTACATTGTCTTTTTTATCTATTAAGATTGCTTTTTCTTGCACCTTGAAACCTCCCTAAATTCCTCATACCTTGTCTGCCCTTCTATGTTACCTATCTCTCTCACATAATGTCACCTCCTTTTCGGATAAGAGGTTAACCAGCACCCTACATGGGTTTAACAGAAGGGAAGACGTCAATACCCTGCCCTTCGTCTTCACCTATTGTAAGCCATTTCCTCGCAGATATCCTTAAATTCTCGTTTGACGCCACCTAATTGCACACAGTCGCTTTCGTTTCCATCAACCTTCTTCTGAGGATCTGTGATAGACGTTGGGATTAACACAGTGGACCATTCTATCCCCTCCTAAACCAGCAATAAGCTGGTCCACTGCCATGGCCATCATCCTCTTCCTCGTAGCAGGCACGGCGCTACCAATGTGCGGAACAATGGTCAAATTGTCCAGGGTCAATATCCATCGTAGCGTTGCCAATGATTTCACCATATTTCATTATGGGTGAGTCGGATTTTATACGGGTGAGGCTAAACTTATGCCCAAAGGGTATGGCGTCCACTAACGTCAGAGAAATAGTACCCTTATCTATCTCCATCCCTACGGTCTCCCCTGCCTCTAAATCAGCCAGCGCAGTAGCAACATTATCTTTACCACTTAATATGACTGCCTTTCTCCGCATTACTTTCCTCCCTTGCTTTAGCTGTGTTTGTCTGTGCTACATAAGAGGACCTGTGGCGTACATGTCGAGAACCTCCCTGTAGCTAGAGTGCTCTAATTTAGTCAACTTACCTGAGGCTACGTTGACAAGCTCTTGGAAGAAGCGACTACCTACTTGGTCAACGGATTCCTGCCCCTCAATTATTGTGCCAGCGTAGATATCAAAATACTCCAATTCCTGTTTTATGTTTGGGTCGCCTACGATCTTCATTATTGGAATTATGGGTAGCCAACCAGCACCAGGCATGCTTCGGGAGCGAGCCGGAAGACCGCCACCCACGGAGAAAATGAATGTCTGTGCCCCAGCTGCACCCATCCCCAGAAATAGCTGGGATGTCCAAGCCGTGGAATCCATAAAGAACAACCCCTTTCCTTGAGGTTTTTCAGCATATTCCAGCACACCTTGTAATGGAGCACTGCCCGCTTTGACAATAGCGCCTAGTGATTTCTCCTCAAGAGTGCTCAGCCCGCTCTTAATATTGCCGGGGCTGGGCTGTGCGCCTCTGATATCCACGCCAGACGCTTTGATGGTGGCCTCCATTCGGCCTGCAACCTCAAAGAGACGCTGTCGTACCTCTTGATTAACGGCCCTCCTGGCTAAAATGTGCTCAGCACCAATAATCTCTGCTGTCTCTGTGAAAATTGCCCGCCCACCTTTAGATATCAGGGAATCGAGAACCCATCCAGTACAGGGATGCCCTGCTAAGGCTGAGATGGTAGCCGAGCCACCACATTTTACTCCCACAGTGAGATGGCTTACATCATACGGTTTTCTAGACATTTGCGATGCCTGAGCCATCATACGACGAGCCATCGCTTGTCCCTTGTCCACCGCCTGCTGAAACCCACCCGTTTGTTCAATGGTTACAACCTCAACCGGCTTTTTTGATCTGGCTATCCCATTGCTAATCTGTGAAGGGGACACGACCTCACAGCCAAGACCTACTACCACAGCAGCAGCTACGTTGGGATTACACCCTAACCCAATCAGAGTTTTCAAAGCTCGCTCATTATCCGGTTTGAGACGGGCGCATCCATGGTTGTGAAGAATGGGTACCGTGTCCTTAACTCCATCGGCAATGGTAGCTGCTAGCTCGTTAGCGCACCTTCCTGCTGGAATCACTACTACATGGTTACGCACACCCACAGTGCCATCTGGTCTTTCATATCCTAAGAATTCCATAGTTTGCACCTCCCGTGTAACGCTCGTAGCTTCTTATACTTCGGACGCGGCCGGAAAACCTACCTCATAAATGCCAATCGTGGTATCTGAACAAGGCTTCATCTAACGTCTCACCGCAACTCCAGAGACCTTTCGATTTTGTCGATTGTCTCCTTACTCAGTGGAAGCTCTGCATTTTCTAGGACAGAGGTTAACATGAGCATATTTTCGTTGGACACGAGATTCTCTGTAGAAATTTCGACGACTAACCTATCACCTGTGCCAACCTCCCTCAGGAGGTTAAGCATGTGCTTTCTTGTTGCCTCAGGATCCAGGGAATACACAGCTGCCGGAAAAGCAGTCCAGACAACTTTATCCTTCCAAAGCGAGAGCGCTTCGCCTATCGGTAGGTCGCCCATTGGCGGCGAATGTAGCGCCTCGATTATATCTATCGGAGTCTTTGCGATTAAGTTTTTAAGAATAGCCTCGCTACCATCCATGTGGACAGCGAAAAGTTTTCCGTGTTCATGAAAAACCTTTGCCATTTTTTCGTATTCTGGCATATAGTACTTGTCGAAAAGCCTCGGGTTTATTAGAAGGCCATCGACGTTTTCCCCACTCCACACAATATCCGCTGGCGACTTTGCAGCTATATCATACAAGGGCTCGTAACTCTTCACGAGAGCTCTGTACAGCTCCTCGACCAAGTTAGGGTATCTGGCATGGTGGATGAAAAACTGCCCTCCATCCGACCCTATCCAGGTAACCAGCAACTCCTGCATCGGGGAATGGGGCAGAAAATCCATTACAACTCCATCCTCACCCAGCCAGTCCTTCGCCTGTTCCATGGGAAAGTAATCAGCAACGTATTCCGTATTTTCAACCATGTATTTAAGAACTTTGTAGTCGTCTGGCCCTTTGATTGCACGCTGCGTCTGCCACGGCATTACGTCCTTCCAACTTCTAAGCGCATGCCATTGCTCAACACCAGGCTCTCTCTTCTCTTCTACGCAGACCTCGCCTACAGGTGTAGAGTATACTCGGTGTATCAGCTGCGTCCCCGACGTTACTTCCTGTGTTTCAATCATATTCACGCCATGCATCTTCACGATGTAGCTTGGTCTTGCCCAGCTTACGCCCATTCCTCTGTTCCTGCACTCTCGCTCTGCCCAGCCTACTTGCATGTGTCTCCAATTATGGAGAAATGGCAACTTATCCGCACGTCTTTTGCGGCTTGCAGCCATTATCCTTTCACGTCGCGTCATTTCAGCCATCTTATTTACCCCCTTGTTGTGCAGTCACCCACTGCGCGCACTTGTGCACTCCGTCCATCGCCTTATTAGTCCCATAATCAGCGCCAACGCTTTCCGCAAAATCTGCAGTCATAGCTGCCCCTCCCAGAATAACCTTAACGTTATTTCTGAGACCGCCTGCTTTCAAACCAGCGACTACATTTCCCATCTTGGGCATTGTCGTTGTGAGTAGCGCCGACAACCCCAGTATGGCAGGGTTATGCTCTTTCACGGCATTGACGATGTTATCGACAGGCACATCTTTCCCTAAATCAATTATCTCGAAACCCCCTACTCCCAGTAGAGTCTTAAATATGCCTTTGCCGAGATCATGTACGTCTCCTTCAACTGTAGCTATTACTACCTTGCCTCTTTTTCGGGAGGCGTTCCCTTTGATGTAAGGGGTAATAATCTTTAGGCCGTCCTTCATTACCTCGCCTGCCACAACCAGTTCAGAGAGGAAGTACTCACCACTATCAAACTTTTCACCAACTACAGTCATCCCAGGAACCATGCCATTGGTTATGGCTGTATTCGGGGCTACACCCGCCTCCATGGCCTCCGAGGCAACTTTTACGATTCCCTTGAGGTCTAAGTTTATAATGCTTTCTTTCAAAGCAGCTAAATATTTCCCTTCAGACATGTAGATGCCCTCCTGCCTTCTTTCTTGAGATTACATCCTCTCTGGTAACTACGAAGCTGGGAAAGCTTCGATATGGTTACGGTCACTTGATACTTCCTGGCACAACTAGGTTGTTGAAGTGATCTTCAAGGGGGTATTTTCCATACTCCCTGATGGCCTTAACCATGGCCACGTAGTCTTCTGGCCGAACCCCAGAATGAACTGAGTTACTGGACATGCAGATAAGCCCACCTCTCTTCCCAGCTTTCCTTATAACCTCTCTTGTTTCCTGGCGTACCTCCTCAACCGTTCCTGAACACAAGGTGGTAGCACAGTTAACATTGCCCATCAAACAAACCCTATCGCCAAACTTGGCTTTAGCCTCGCCAATATCCATTCCAGCCGTTGGATCTATTGGGTGTATACCATCTGCGCCAGCCTCAATAATTATGTGGAAGATGGGCCAGATATTTCCGTCCGTGTGCTTAAGGCAAGGCACACCTCGGTCGTGAGCACATTCGACGATCCTTTGGAAATAAGGAGAGATAAACCTTTTTGTAAATGCAGGAGACACCATCGGTGCCTTTGCTGTTGCCCAGTCGCCAGTGACTAAGACCACATCAGCACCTACATCGATACAGTTCCTGATAAACCGTAGATGGTAGTCAACAACAAGTTCGTTCACGCGCTGTACGAGTTCGGGATTTCTTATCATGGCTCTAAAATATGCCACATCCCCAAGCAAACTCTCCTTGGCTACGTCAAAAACGTCGGTAACGTGGGCAATGATTGCCCTCTGACCCTTGAATCTTTTCACTAGTTGTTCTAGCCGCTCGTATCTCCAGTCCTCGTCTGGGTCAGGTGGCACGTAACTATCAAGATCCTTCTCTGCCTTGATGGCTGGTATCATGGGATGACCTGTTTCCTCTGTTGTGAACCGGACGATTCCACCCCACTGGTCCCGCTTAGTATTCTGACTTAATGTTTCATAGCTCCAGGTTGATGTCTTGTCGAAAACCACGATCCCGTCTAAGTCCATGTATTCAACGAAGTCCTCGTAGGAGGCATGAGGTAATATAGCATCCCTCACTTTCTTGTCAATCAAAGCCTCAAAGTGGGGAACTACATCTGGTTCCTGAAGTTTAATTGTTTTGAGCAATCTTTCTAGGCCTGTAAGTTTTTGCATTACGCCCTCCTTCTAACATCTCCCTACAAGAGCTGCTGCTACCTTTACAGCCGTGGGCGCATCGGGACCATACCCATCGGCTCCAATCTTGGCAGCCCAGTCTTGTGTCACTGGTGCGCCGCCAACCATCACCTTGACTTTATCTCTTAGCCCAGCGGCTTTTAAAGCATCGATTGTCTTAGCCGCGCTAGGCATGGTCATGGTTAATAAAGCTGACAGCCCAAGAATATCGAACTCGCCCTGCTCCACTGCTGTGCAAAAGTCTTCTGGTGGTACGTCAACACCCAAATCTGTTACCTCCCATCTATTCCCTTTCAACATCATAATAACAATGTTTTTCCCAATGTCGTGTACATCACCCTGCACCGTTCCTATCAAAAATTTACCAGTGGGAAGTGTATCGCTTTTACTCAATACCGGTTCTAGCAGTTCCAATGCTCCTAACATGGCATCCCCAGCTACCAGTAATTCGGGTAGAAAATATTCGCCTTTTTCGAACAAGTCACCCGCCTTTCTGATACCAGGGATAAGACCATTATCTAGAATTTCCTTGGCTGGGATACCAGCACCAAGAGCCGCTTTAGTTAGTGCTGAAGCTTTATCACTAGCTCCTTCTATTATACTTTTGCTTAGTTTATCGAGACTAACCATGCTTCCTCCTTACTTAAATACTAATGGGAAGGCTCCCATGTTTATCTATAAGGTCAACTATTCTGCGGACACGTTCTATCTTGCCATCAAAAGGTAGGTTGTCACCCATTCCTACGATGAAGTTATAACCAGGTGCTATTTCCTTAAACAGGTTAAGGATGTAGTTATCAAACTCCTCATCGCTGTATGTAGGCTCGAATAATGTTGCTGGCACTCCACCCCAAATGGTGGCTTTATCACCCAAAGCTTTTCTGAACTCTGCAGTAGTAACTTGGGTCATAGGAGCTGGTGTCCAAGCCTCAAAAACATCAATATGAGTGTCTAGAAAAAACGGGATTAATCGTTTATTTTCTCCATCAACATGAGCCATAGCCAACTTTCCGTGGGCATGAAGTAAATCAGCTATCTCCTGAAACCAAGGAATGAAATATTTCTTGAATACTGGCGTGTGAATATCGTCGCTCCAGTTGGCGCATACGCTGAAAATTTCCAAGTCTAACTTCACTGCTATCTCATATTTCTTTCTATCCAAGTCTTTCATAATTTCGATCAGTTCTTCCACCTCTTTGGGATGATCCGCGAGTTCATAGAAGAAACGTTCGTATCCCATAATCTCTCGCATCACGCGTTGCACTGGAGACCAAGGATATACTCCTGTTATCACAAGACCATCCTCTCCCACTTGCTGGCATGCTTCATAGTACCCAAGATCCTCAACTGGGATAGTATGTTCTAGCACATACTTAATTATGGGGTAATCCTTCTCACTTTTGAAAAGTTTCTCCCACTCATAACCAATCCAAGGGCCTTCGGTCGGGGTAAACAGCAATGTTTTACGGACTGAACCTAGAGGGGTCATAAACTCTGTTATTTTATAAGGTGGTTCGTCTTTTTGAAGGATTTCCATATCCTGGTATTCTTCCCTAACCACTGAGTAGTAACGATACTGAACCCCAGCACCCAGGTCACGCATAATATCCACATGGTTCCGGCCTTTGTACCTTTCTGGCAGAGTGTCATGGGCAGAGTTGTAGTTATACCATAGGTCTATACGTGCTCCAAAGGGAAGCTTGTCTAAGCATTCTCCTCTAGCTACAGCTAAGATCCTTTGCTTTTGGCTCATCGCCATTTGGATTGCCTCCTTATTCTCCAATTAGCTCTTTACATACCCGAGCAGCTTCGCCTCCATCGCGAGCATAAGCATCAGCTCCAATGCAACTAGCATAATCCTGCGTTACTGGTGCGCCCCCAACTATCACCTTGACATCAGAACGCAAACCAGCTACATCCAGTGCCTTTATAACGCCGCCAATAGACGGCATGGTTGTGGTAACTAAGGCAGAGAGTCCCAGAATATTTGGCTTTATGGTCTGCACTGCCTCAACAAATTTCTCAGCGGGTACGTCTACCCCAAGGTCAAAAACCTCGAAACCAACACCCTTTAGAAACACTGCTACCGTGTTCTTCCCAATATCGTGTATGTCTCCTTTAACTGTGCCAATAACGACCTTTCCGATAGTTGGCATACCTGTATCGGAAAGCAAGGGTTTAAGCACTTCAAGGGCATTATTCATCGCCCGCACTGCCATAAGCATGTCTGGCAAGAAGTACTCTCCACTTGAGAATTTCTCGCCAACTATACACATTGCAAGTTGAAGTGCGCAAGTGATGATATCCTGTGGGTCTGCGCCTGAATCGAGGGCCGCAGTGGTCAATTGGGCAGCTTTGTCCCAGTCGCCCTCTATAACTGCTTGAGAGATAAGGGAGTAATCAACCATCTAACAATGCCCCCTCAAATATTTTGTCTATCAGCATATTCAGAAGTCACGCCATGACAGCCATGAGCGTAAACACAGCCAACTTCTTAAAACTTAAGAAGAAGTTTGCTTGGAAGCCATAGAACCGTTTGAGGGAATATTACCATCAAAGCTAAGCCTATTAGTTGTGCTACCACAAAAGGTAATATGCCATGGTACATATCGATTGTCTTCACCTCCTCAGGGGCAATGCTTCTGAGATAGAAAATGGCCGGGCACATTGGTGGGGTTATATAGGAGGTCTGAATACATATTAGGAAAAGGGTACAATACCACACCGGATCAAAACCAAGCTCGATGATAAAAGGGAGAAAAAGCGGGATAAAAATCATTAGAAGACTGGCCCAGTCCAGCAAAAATCCTCCAAGGAAAACCACAAACAGCGACAATAATACGTAGGCGTAGGGACTGAGATGTAGAGCTACAAGCATCGTTTCAACAACCTCTCTTCCTCCCAATCCCGTAAATATAGCCGTGTACAGAGTGCCACCCACGAATATAAACGCGATCATGGAGCTAATTCTTAAACATTCTAAGGCCGCTTCTCTTACTACTTGGCGAGAGAGTCTCTTATAGGCGGCACTTAGCACTAAGGCACCAAGTGCCCCCGTAGCAGCAGCCTCAGTGGGAGCAGCTAGGCCTAGCATAATCGTTCCCATAACCGCACCAAACAGTGCAAGTGGAGGAACAAGAGAGCGCATTGTTAGGGAAACTTTTTGTTGGAGTGGCATCTTTAATTTTTCTGGCGGTGAAGCGGGAGCTAGAGAAGGGTTCATGGCGGTCCTTACGATCACCTGGATGATATAAAGGCCAGCTAGAAGTAAGCCGGGAAAAATGGCACCGAATAAAAGCCAGCCTACTGATACATTAGCTGTGGCCCCGATCACAATAATCACGACGCTGGGAGGAATAATTGTACCCAGTGACCCTCCAGCGCAGATAACTCCAGAAGCCAATCCCTTATCATACTTGAGCTCAAGCATAGCCGGAAGGGCCATAAGCCCTATCACGATCTCTGCAGATCCAATAATCCCTGTGCAAGCGGCAAAGAGGACACACACCAAGATGACGGCTATAGCCATACCACCTTTGAAGCGACCAACCCACAGCTCTGCAGCATGATAGAGATCATCTGTTATCCTTGTGCGTGCTAACAGAGTTCCCATAAAGACAAACAGGGGAACAGCAGCTAGCACATAGTTGGTAGCTACCTTGTAGGCAAGGGCTATCGTCATGGGAAAAAGTCCCTTCCCAAACCATATGGCCCCGAACAAGTAAGAAACACCCAATAGGGAAAAAGCCACAGGAAAGCCACTAAAAATAGCAAGCATAATTGCAGGAAACATCAACAAGCATAAGTAGTTACTCATAAGTAGTTCGTACTCCTTTTTTGCCAACAGAAGTAAGAAGGCGAATAAATTCGCTTGTCCCTTGAAGGAAGAGAAGGAAAAAGCTCACCGCTATTATGCCCTTGAACGGGAACAGCACGGGTCGCCATGGGCTTTGCAGCGATCTTTCTCCTATCGCCCAAGCTATGTAGGCAAAGTCTACGCCCTCGTATGTAAGTGTCATAATGACAGGGAAAAAGAATATGAGGTAACAGACTAGGTGAACAATAGCTTGCCATAATGGTGGCATTTTGTTGTAGAAAATGTCGACCTTTATGTGACCCTTGACTAGGAGTGTATAGCCAGCTCCCATCAAATAATGAGTACCGTAAATCATATAGGTCACATCATAAGACCAGAGAGTAGGGCTGTTAAATATGTATCTCGATATTACTTCATAAACCAGTGCGAGAATTTGGGGAATAATAAGCCAGCATACTAACCTCCCGGTCCAGTCACTGATGGAGTCGATAAGCGCCGATATACGCATTGGGTAACGTGTCCTTCTCATAAGTTTTGAGATGCTAACCCCTTATGAGATGCAAAAAAATAATGAATACTCGCCTGCCGCACCTAAGACGGCACGGCAGGCCCTAATAAGACCAGCTACTATTCGTATCTTATAACTCGGTTCCGTTTTGCAATATCCCATAACCTCTCAAACTCTCTCTGCGATTCGAGGATTGTCTTATACCAAGGGTTTTCGGCTGCGATCCTGTCGTCATAAGCACGACGTAGTTCCCTTATCTTTCCACACACCTCTGGCGATAATTCAACGATGGTGTTGTTTTTTTCGTATACCTCCCAAGCTTCCAAGTCCATGCAACCCCACTTCGTCCAGGAGCGCAACGTAGCTTCATCTGAGGCCGCCTGAAGCATAGCTTTAAACTCATCCGACAACGAATTCCACGCCTCCGGGTCGATAATGAAACCTATTGCCACAGCCGGTTGGTGTATCCCAGGGACAACAATATACTCGCAGATCTCGTAAAAACCCGCAGAAAGGTCCATGCCAGGGGTGGACCACTCGGTAGCATCAATAACTCCCCGTTCCAGACTTGTAAATGTCTCTTCTGCAGGAAGAGTGACAGCCGAAGCCCCCAATTCGGCAAGGAGTTCAGCCCATAGACCAGCGGTTCGTATCTTCATTCCCTTGAAATCCTCTAGGGTGCGAACAGGCTTACGCGAGTAGAGTTCTGTCTCTGTTTGCTTCAGGCCACCGGGGATAACTACAAGGTTGAATTCTTCTTGGCGCCACTGCTTCCACAGCTCCGCACCACCACCATAGTATAGCCAATGAAGAAACGCCTCAGAATCCATACATGCGGGACCGCCAGCAACTAAACCGCCGGTCAGATCCTTCCCGATATCATAGCCGGGCCACGAATCCGCTATTGGAACAATGCCGCGCTGCACAGCGTCCGTCATCTCGAAGGCTGGACATAGAGTGCCGCCGGGATATGGGGTGATTTTGAACCCTCCGTTGCTTAGCTTATCAACCCATTCACAGAAAACAGCCGAACGGTCTGTATACAAAGGATCGCCTACTGGAAAGCCCGTCGCCATTCTCCACTCAATCACTTCTTCCTCCGGCGCTGCTGGCGGTTTCACTTCCTCCTCTTGTGGCGGCGCCTCCTCTTCGGGTGGTGGCGCTGCTTCGGGAGCACAGCCAATGAACACCAAGCTTGCAATGACTGCTATCGACAGAACTAATGTAACTAATTTATGCTTCATCTAAACCTCCTTTTTCAGATTTCCCTCCTCAGTCTTTCCTGAGCGCCTTTTGTTTCATAGGCATCACCTCCCTTCTTTATTGTTGGGCAACCAGAACCCCGATTACAGCGGCACTGCCACACGGGACGAGGAGGTTTACTGGCTGTACGAGACCAGGTGCCGTTTCCTG
>Ga0209121_10003926_pt1 | contig 14099 bp, 14 predicted proteins | sample Cruoilmetagenom3_FD_187292 | JGI IMG/M metagenome (GOLD analysis project Ga0209121, IMG submission 187292) | Oil polluted marine microbial communities from Coal Oil Point, Santa Barbara, California, USA - Sample 3 (SPAdes) (version 2) | ecosystem: Environmental > Aquatic > Marine > Oil seeps ...
GGGGTATAAGTCACCAATCAACTACGAAAGGACCGCCGCTGAAGGGCTGGAATCTCTAAGCCCATAACCGTCCATCAAACCGGGGGAACTCCAACTCCACATCTGTGTGAGGGATGCAACGGGAGAGCGCAGCGTCTCCCTTGCAAAGTGGTGGGGTCTGCCCCCACACATCTTGCGTATGTTCTTTTTAGCTCGATTCTTTGCAACTGTTGAGCTGTCTGGCTCGTCGCTTGGCGCGGCGATGTCGATGAATGAACTGGCCCCCATTTCGACCGGACACCTTGGCTTGATGATGGTTAAGTGACTTTCAGCTCGGTTTTCAGTTTAGGTCAAACCAGGAAGGCTTGCCAACCGCACAAATGACGGCGATTGATCGGTCCCGAAAATCTATAGCTTTGACTGAAGAGTCGAAATCGATTGTTTTCAATAGTCTGCCTTCATTGGCGTCCCAAATGCGTACGGTGTTGTCGTCGGAGCCGGTGGCAACCCTGTCTCCAGACGGGCTGAAGGTCACACACATAGTGGGTCCTTCATGCCCAGACAGTGAACCAACGACTAGTTTACCTGATCTAGTATCCCAGATACGAGCGGTGCAATCCGAAGAACCTGTTAAGATCCGCTCACCCGTTGGACAGAAGGTCGCTGAGACAACTCGACCATCGTGCCCAACCAAAGGAGTACCCACCAAGTCACCAGTCTTTGCGTTCCAGATATACGCGGCATTGTCACTGGAACCGGTTACAATTCTCGCACCTGACTCGCTGAAAGCGACACAGGAGACAATATGCATTCGACTCGCCCTATGTCTGTTAAGCGGTTTGCAGACTGCATTGCCAGTATCCGTATCCCAAACTCGGGCGGAACCATCGTGTGATCCCGTGACGATCAGTTCTCCTGAGGGGCTAAAAGCAAGGTCATAAATTGCTGACGCATGATCAACTAATGGAGCGCATGCCAATTTTCCATTCTTGGCATTCCAAATGCGTACTGTCTTGTCATGGGATCCAGTGGCTATCAGATTACCAAAAGGGCAGAATTTAACACACGAAATCATGCCGTCATGGCTCACAAGGGGATCGAATGCCATTTCGCCAGTTTTGGTGTTAAAAACATAGACGTCGCTATATGACGCTACCGCAACCCACTCGCCCGTGGGGCAGTAGTCGACACACCGAATCCAAACTTCCTTGCCTAGGTCGGCCTCACTTAAGAGCTCCCCAGACTGCGCATCCCAAATACCGACAATGCCGTCCTCAGAACCGGTGACAACTCTTTCCCCTGAAACACTGAAAGCAGCGCAGTGAAAGTGCACTCCTCGAATTTGATGGATCATGCGTTCAATCGGTTGATCGGATGATTTCGTGTCCCAAACACGGGCAGTTTTGTCGTGCGCACCGGTGATAATTTGGTCCTCTAAAGAGGAGAAGGCTACGCATGTCACGCCATGATCATGACCGATGAAAGGACCACCGATGGGCTGCCCTGTATATGCATCCCACTCACGAACTGTCTTATCATCGGAACTTGTGGCAATTCGATTGCCCAAAGGATTGAATGCGACACCGGTAATTCCCGCTCTATGGCGGCAAAGCGGACCATTCAGCAAATTCCCGGTTTCTGAATCCCATATTCGAATACTTCTATCGTCTGAACCAGTTACGACCCGATCGCCCGAAGGGCTGAACGCGACGCAAACGACACCCTCTGCATGGCCAGAAAGCGGCCTAACAACTGTTTCACCTGATCTTGCGTCACAAATGAGCGACTCGTCACCTTCTGTTCCAATGAGAATTCGGTCGCCGGATGGGCTAAATGCCAAAGAAGTGATCGCATCTTCATGATTGGTCAATGGGTCGACCAACAATTCACCAGTATGGGCGTCCCACAGTCGTGTCGTCCGATCTTTTGACCCAGTCGCTACGCAGTCCCCATCGGGGCTAAAGGCCACGCAAGTGACAGGCTCGGTATGACCTGTCAACGGATCGCAAATCTGCTCACCAGTTTGAACATTCCATATTCGAACGGTTTCGTCATCGGAGGCGGCAACTATTCGATCTCCCAAAATGCTGATATCAACACTGGTCGTCCAACCGCTCTGATCGACGTAGGGACCGAAAAGAAAATCACCGGTAGTGACATCCCAAATGCGCGTTTTTCCATCAAGAGAGCCAATCGCAACCCAACCCAGAGAGAGATTGACTGCCAAACAACTGACCGACATCCTTTGATCCGACAAGCGGATTAACTCATTGCCAATCGAAGGAAGATGCGGTCCGCTTGGTGCTGGCCAAAAGTTCGGATTATTTTTTGCCTGAGTAATGATGTCTTTCACTTGATCGTCGTGCCGATGCCCTAAACGTCCGTAAATTTGGTGCGCCAACGCTTCGGGCCGCCGACCAAGTGCATGGACGGAGAGGCCAATAGCTCGCCCGACCTTCCGTGCAGGATAATCAGTAAATTGGGATCGATAGGACCGACTTAGTTGATTTATGCCCACTGCTTGAAGCTTGGCCTCAATCCAATCGAAGTTAGTTCTGCACTCATTTGCTGCTTCGAATTTTCCGATTGCCTCCAAATGAAACAACAAGTTTTCCCAACCATATCGATGATCAGATGGCAGACTAGGCCAACTCTTTGGGCACAGGCCTTCAAATGACCCCACCAGGCATTCGTGCAGTTTTGACAATTCCGTGGGCGGGAAGGTGGATCGGAAATACGCCAAAAAAACGTCGTGAATTTGAAGACACTCTCTAGCGCCATTATAGTCGCGAAAAAAAGAAAGGTCATTCAATTTGTCTAGAATTGCCTTAGCTGAAAGCCTTGTTATCGTTTGAGCCTGACCATTGGTCAGTTCCTGCCAGTATTCAGCCACGACATCGAATGGAACATCAGTATCGTCCGGGAATACCCCCATGGAAAGAAGCGCCCTACGACACCTATCGTCTCCTAGTGCGTCTAGTCCGGCCTCAATGCATGACCCAACAAATTTTCGCTTTACTTCATTCTCTTCGCCAATATCTGCTGCAACATCCCAGGCTAGTACATCTCCCAGTAGTGCATATTCTTCAACATCGTTTAGAATACTGTCTAGTTTTACTCCATTCCGCAGCCGAGTTTGAATCGTGGAATTGGTCAGATTAATGAGTAATGGCCACCCTGAGAAAGCCTCCGAAACTTTCCTAAACCGGGCTGCCTGCACGTTGTTCAATCGACCTGCATTCGCGGTCAGAAGCCTAATGGAAGCCTCGGGAGGTAGCCGCGCGACCTCGAACTCAATATCAAAGCGGTATCCAAACCGCTTGACCCTGGTAGAAGCAAAAACCGAAATGTGGCTAGGTAAGTCGGCAATCCAACGCACTTGGGTTTCCGTCCAAACATCATCAACAACTATCAAGATGTCATAAACGGGTAATACCGCAATCAAACTTTCGAGTGTCTTGGCGTCATCCTCACACTCTATAGCATTCCTAGTTTCACGGTCATACTGCCGAACAAGCATGTTGCCAATGGCTTCGCTCAAAGACCGTGGATGTTTTTGGTCAGCGTTTTGTTGGATATCTCTCAATCCAAATTGCAACCAGTAAATGCCGCCAGGAAATGCATGCCGGACTTTTTGGTCTAGTGTGAGTTCTTCCGCTATTGCGGTCTTCCCAAACCCGCCCGCCCCATAGGTGACTACCGTGACGGCGTGAGCTTCGGCTCTATCCAATACCAGAGCTTTTTTTACACTTCGGAATTCTTCACGGCCTTTTTCATGTTTCTCGTCGAGCCGGATGCCAACTGGGTAACTTGGAGGTAACTCATCTTCCCGCCGTTCGCGGAGGACTGGTCCCCATTTCTCTTCGAACGAATACCCTAGGCCTCCGGATTCGATTGCTTTGATTGCACTTCTTTCTTCAGCCGTCAGTTTGAGCTGGAGACGATAATGAGCAGCAAAAGCGTGTATCGGTGAACCTTTTCGAATTCGCAGCTTCGATAATTTTTCCTCACTAAATCCGAGTGGGCTGTCAGAGCCGTATTTTCTCATTGAATTCAGACCGTCTTCGGCGACTGAAATCCAATTGTACCAGTGCTTGTCTACATCCATTTCTTTAGCGAGAATGCCCGGGAAAGCGTTGTTGCGAAATTCTGTCAAAGCCTTGCCGACTAGCTCCATATAGTCCTTTGTACCAAAGCCAATGGGGAATGAATCCAATATTCGTTGTTGAAAAACGGGCAGCTTAATGATTGCGGCATATAGCACGAGTAGCTCCAGAAGTTATCGCCGCACTAGTTTGCTATGTGTTTGACTAAGGCTCAAGTCTGTTCCGCTGATGCTGAATAACGCCCTTCGTCATTTGATCATCGGGTCCAGAGAACTCCTTATTGACGACCTCTCCGCTTTCATCGAAACGGAGCCTGTAGGGTCCGAGTTCCGGAGGGCGCGGTTGACCCTCCAACCTAAATACTTCGGTCATTGGAATCTGAGTTCCCGGGTGCAGGACCACAGTTGATGGGCCATTCTCCCGGTGTTCAAGATTAAATTGGTGCCACGTGAACCAGTGGGCCTGTCCGTCATCATCAAAGAGAACTTCGGACGGCGTACCATCGGGTGGTGAGTGAAGCATTTGGTTAAGGCGCGTTTGTTGCCGCCGTGGCAGACCTGTCTTTTGGTCATATACGGTCGTCGTTACGTAAGCATCCTCTCCTTCAGCAATGTGAACCACATTAACATTCTGCCGCAACCCAGGCAGAAAGTAAAGAAAAACGTTTAAAATCAAGGAACTGTCCTGCTGGGATGTGGGCACAGCCATCCTTACCCGCCATTACCCGCTCTTTACCCGTCAATACCAGACATAAGGCAGCTCTCCACCATGCAATAGAATGGTCGACCGCAAGATTTTCGGGAGATCGTTCGATGAACAACCGCAAAACCGAATTCCACAAAAGCTTCGCACCGGGCACGGATATCGTAGCACGTTATGCCGATCCTGTGGCGGAAACCGATCGTCCGATTGAACGCATTGGTCCCATTTTGATGGGGGCGAAGGATGGCCTGATACTCCGTGTTGATCACGCTGCAGATGCGCCACTGGGCTTGCTTCGGGATCATGAACAGTTGCTGACAGAAACACGGCTGATATTTCCAGAAAGGCTACGCAACTTCAGCTTCGAAGAATTGCGGGGCGGCGATAACCTGATCATTTCGGTTTCGGCAAATTCCGAACTTCTCGCACGGGCACATGCCGCACGCCACCAGGCTGATGACGGGACTTGTCTCAATTTTGGTGGACTTGCTTCCCGTGGCGGCGTCAGCCGCGCAGCGGTATCCATGATCGCCTCCGCAATCATTGCTGAGGAGCATGACACTGGTTCGACGCCGTCGGGTCAGGCTGTTGCCAGACACTCCAAATCCAACGGGGAACTCAATCAGGCGAGTACGATCCCATTCTCGCGGATAGGATTCTACGGCGCACGCACTTCGCTTGAGCCCGTCAACTTTGATGACATTCATATGTTCGACGAATGGACCTTCGTCAAAGGCAAACCCCATGTGGGCTGCCACCTTATGCGCGGCAAAGCCAAAGACATTGGTCCGCGTGCGTGGGATATCTTGGATGGCTGGAAGCTGATCTTTGGTCGTTCCCGCATGGAGGAAGAGAACACCTTCGTCTTCGGCGAGGAGGGGGGCGATGAGTGATCTCATCGCTTCACCCGCCGGTCAGGAACTGGATCGTTCGATCCATCCAGAAAACAATCACGAAGAAGCGGCGAACAATCGCCTTCCGCCATCACTGGAAGCAAGTGCTGAGCTGCAGTTTCTTTATTCCTACTTCAATGACCGCCTGTTCGACGGAAAGCTGCCGCATTGCATGGTGGTTTATACCCGGAAACCCCGATGCTTCGGATATTTTGCTCCAGACCGGTTCCGTAATCTCGACGGTCAACTGGTGCCAGAGCTGGCGCTCAACCCGACTTATCTGAGCGTCTACGGCGACATCGAAGCTTTCAAGACGATGGCGCATGAGCAGACGCACGTTGCCCACTATTACTTTGGCCCCCTCAATCGAAACGGTCGCCGACCTTCCAACGGGTATCACTGCCGGAACTGGGGGGCGATCATGCGGCAAATCGGCCTGATGCCGTCAAACACGGGCAAACCCGTTGGCAAGCCAACCGGATACCAGATGATGGAATATGTCATCCAAGGCGGCCTATTCGAACAGGTTTGTGATGAGCTTCTGTCGTCTGGCTTCAAGCTCAACTGGGGCGACAATGTTCCCAGTCGTACGACACAAAGCGGAAATGGCGATGTGACCGGTGCTGAAGCCGTCACTCCGACCAAACCCACCAAAAAAGACCGCATCAAATTCACCTGCCCGAGTTGCAGCCTGAATGCCTGGGCTAAGCCGTCGGCCACGCTGGCGTGCGGCACGTGCAGCCTGATCATGACTTCCCCTGAAACGAAAGGATGAACAAATGGCACATAGTGCTTCCATTGAACCTGACCATCTGCCGGAAAAAGAAAAGGCTGGCTACATTCAGGCGGGCCTGATCATCAGCCCACTCTGCTCCGTGGGCCTGCTGTTTCTGGCTTTGCTGCAACTAGGCATTGGCGGCGGCAGTGTTGGCGGCTGGATAAAGGCCGTTTTGATAGCTCTGGCGGCATTCGTAGTGAGCTACGCCATCTACCGGATGGCCATCGAAAAATCCGCGCCCCAAAGCACGCGCGGATATAGGTCCTCGCTTTTGACGGGCGGCATTACGACGTTTCTTGTCGGGTTAACCTTCTTTATCGCAACAGCAGCGGGGTTGATCATTGCTGCTTGTGAAGAGCTTGTACTGCAGGATCACAATGAGGCAGTCATTGCCTATACCGATGCACGAGGGGCGCAAGCTGCACAATCCGCACGGTTGGTTCCTGTTGTGCAGGCAATATCGGCTGATCTGACTTCCAAGGCTGAATGTGAGATTGCCAGTTCCTGTGTCTCAGGTCGGGGTGTGGGGGGATATGGCTCCACAGCGCGAATGCTGGAAACATTGGCAGACCGAGCTGCGGGTATCGCTGATGAGGCCAAGGCTGGCTTGGCAAAGCGTGATGCCTTGCTGGACGAGCTTGACGGTTTAATTGAGCGGATGGACACGGTTCTGGCAGATGAAACACATTCCATCTGGGATCGCCGTCATGACTTGCGTAAACTTGATGGAGAATTGGGTCGGGTGCTGAATGCCCTGGATGAGGCCGTGCCCGTAGCGCTGATGGCAGCTTATGCCGGTGAGTTGCTTACGGGTGTTTCGATGCCGAACGCGCGCGTGAGTGACACCATCAACGGGCTTTTGAGGGGCTATGCCGGATCGATTGATGCCGTGTTGGGTGGGATCGTGGGCGAACAGGTTGAGCGCCCTGCATTTCCGCCCAAGGTTGGTGCTCTGCAATCGTTCGAATACGCACCGAATTTTGCCCCGGTGATCCTGATCGCTTTCCTGGTTGATATGGTTTTTCCATTGGCGCTCTGGATTTACACCCTGAACGGGCTCGACTGGGCCGCCTTCATCAAAAACCCCTCGCGCAAACGCACCAAACGCGCCCGCACAGCTTTTGATGACCTGGCCGAATATCAGGTGATGGACCCGCCCAAGACGCCGAATGGCCGCTCTGAACCGCGCCCGCCACAGCGTACTAATTCCCGCAATCGTCGTCATTAAGGAGTCAATAATATGTTTGATCCGAATACTCTTCCAATTACTGGCGGTGTGCTTGCCGCAGGGATCAGCTGGGTGGCATTGTCAGCTCTCTTGGGTGGTGAAGTAGCCGACCGGTTGATCGAGCAGTCTGGGTGGAACGTGCTGTGTGAGCCGAGATTGCAATCAATCTACTCCGATCAGGTTCAAAAATCCGCGCCACCGCCAGAGATCGGCTGTGATGATCTGCCAGATGTATTCGGTCAGAATATGGGTGAGTTGTGCGATCAAAGCGGCGGTGGGCTCTTTCTCAAGTTGCTGACACTTGATCCTGCGGCAGCCGCTAAAGAACAGGCTCGCGAGATCGAGGAGCAACGTGTTCTGGACAAGATGGAACAAGCGCAATCCCGTTGCGACTGTGCGGCCCGTGGCGTCGCTGCTGACCGAAGCTGGTGGGTTTATGCAGGCACGCTGCGGCTCAAGGGCGGCCCCGATGATCTATGGGGTGATCTTGTTGGCAAGTTGAATACACCTGTCTGCACCGCGACGATGGAGGGCTGAGACATGTTGATCGGCACTATAGAAGTCAAAGGTGGGTATCTGCATACGAATAAGAAAAGCTATGCACTGAGACCGGGAACCCATTTCTTTGTCCGCCTGCCGTTTATCGCCCCGGCTGTGAGTATCGCCGGTTTCCTGATCGGCTTCTCTTTGGTCTTCGGTAATCTGATGAGCCCCGTTGAGCTGGCGATCTTCTGGGGGATTTCTGTCACGGCGGTTGCGGCAGGTGTGGGGGCCGCGCGATTGGAGTTGATCAATCGAGACTTGCACCGCGCGGAAACCTCCACAATCACCTGGGGCACAGTTCGTCATCTGAACGCGGTGCGGTGGGACCTGAGCACTAAGCTGGATGTCAGCAACAATGGGGGGATGGATCAATGACCCCCCGCAAACCCGCTTATGGCGCGATCTTCCGTATCAATGCGGCTCTCTTCGGAGCATTCGGCTTTGCCTTCGCAGCGTGGGTGCTCTGGCCTGACAGTTTCAAATGGTGGGGTTTTGGCCTTTTGAGCATCATGTTCGGCATGGCGGCACCCGCCTGTCTGATCCACGCCGGGATTTTGATCTTCCAGCTTTATGAACGCGACAAGGAACTGGCTGAGTTCGAGCAGGCCTATAAGGATGCCACGCCGTCGGAACTGGCGGGCGATGAGGCGCTGCGTAAAGCGGGGGTGAAACAATGAGCGCACCGTTTGGCCGCCTGATCGGCATGGATTTTGACGGCGCACCGCTTTATGCGCCCAAACCCTCGCATTCGCTTCTGACCGCTTCTGCGGGATCGTGGAAGACCACCGCAGGTGCGATGACATGGCTTTTATCGCTTGTCGGAGACACGTCACGCGCGATTGTAGTCAATGACTGTAAAGACGGGGAGATCGCCGCCCAGGCCGCTGACATGTGCCATCGCTACGGGCGCAAGGTGGCGATCATTGATGACTTTGGGGTGTTAGGCGAAGACAACCCGTACCGTATCTCGATCTCGCCCTTTAACAGTCTGCAAGCGGCCAAGGAACGTGGCAATGGGGATCTGATCTTTGCGGCGGAAAACGCCAATCATGCTCTGATCCCTGAACCTGCCGACGGAGATCAGAAGAACCTGTTCTTCCGAGACCGCCCCCGCGCCATAAACGAATATATCGAATCCGCTCTATTGAAGCGCAAGGTGGCGCTTGCCACCCCCGGTGGGGTTTGGTCAATGGCATCTGACCCCGATCTGCTTCTGAAAGCCGCTAAAATCGATGCGGAAGAAGGGGATACGGAAGAGGAAGAAGACGAAGATGCAGCAAAAGAGGCTGCGGAGTTGGCCGCTCTTGCACGCGATGTGATCGACATGAGCACACAAGAGCAATGGGGCATGCACCGCTCGGCGGCGGTGCGGGCTTTGCGCATCTATTCCGCAGGCAGTCCGCTCCATCACGCCGGGCGCGGAGCCACGATCACCCATAGCCAGCTTCTGCGCGAAAAATACGTCGTCTTCATTGTCGGCCCACAGCGCCACATGGCACGGCTTGGCCCTCATTATGCGCTCCACCTGCAATGCTTCATTGATGCGCTGATGAGCGACGCCAAGGGACAGGTGGATTTTATACTTGATGAAGCAACAAACGCGCCGTTGAAAGCCTTAATCAGTGCCCTTACGACCATGCGTGGGTTTGGCGGAAATTGCCATTTTATCGTGCAGTCGCGCTCCGAGTTGAAACGGGCCTACGGTGAAAATGAAACCGCCACCATCGAAGACAATGCAGTGGTGAAACAGTATTTTGGCTTCTCGTCCTTTGAAGAGGCCGAGCGGATCAGCCGCGCCATGGGTGAAACCCAGGTGATCAGCAAGAGCCTTGGCTACAATACGCGAGGCCTCGATCTCAGCGGAAACATCGGCACCAACAAAGATCGGGTGTTCCCCGCTGAAATGCTTATGCGCTTACCGCCGGACGAGGCCATCACGCATATAAAGGATGTGGGCTTCATCCATCACCTCAAGCTGCAACAGCATCAGACCGCACCGTTCTGCCATGGCGAGCTGGCTGACAATCCGCATGAAGGACCACAGCGTTCCGCCGATCCACGTGTCACCATTGATATTAGCAAGAGGGCTGCCGCATGAAACCGCGTCTCATCCGCCTCAGCTTCTTTATCTGGGTGATCATTCCTGTCGTGCTTTTTACCGTTTGGCTCGCCATCGGATTGCCGCATGCAATCTGGTCGTATCGATTTCTGGACAATGGGGATCGATACAATCTGGATGTCCCCAGAACCTATACCCAATGCACGTTTTGGGGGCCGTATGGAGTGTTCACGGTGCCCGCTCACAATGGCCGCTGCGGTTATGTGCGCTTCTTTAAGGAGAATGGCTAATGGTTTGCCACCAGCTTTACCCAAGGCGTAGCAGGTCGCCAGCTGATCTCCAGCCGTTCCGACAGTTCATCTGCCGCCATGTATTTGAGTGCTTTGAGCACTGTGGCCTCATCGGCCAGCTTACGCGCAATCTGGTCATCGCAATGCACGCGGTCCTGCAAGGCAAGGCCCATAGGGTCCACGGCGGTCCAAAACTCAAGGTAGCTCATCGGTTCAAGCCAAGCCCGAATATCGTCTTTGTATTTGAAGGTCTTCATCCCCTCCAGTGTACCAGATCGCTGAGATTAGGGCCAAATATCGCCACCTTAGGGAGGAATTTCCTGTGAATAACTATGCCGATCAGATCAGTCAGCTCTACAATATTGTTGCCCTGAAACGGGTCTGCGAGCGCGATCTCAACGGGCCGGAATGGGCGGAATACGTACGTACCCAGGATCGATGGGATGAGGCCCGGGATCAGGAACTGGCAGACTTCAATGATCACTACGACCTGCGCATCGCTGCAGAGAAGAAACGCCTGATTGATAAGGCAGGTGAGAAGAATTTGGATCACCCTGCGCCCGTGGGTGTGGACCGCTTCAATCCCAACATGATTGCGCGGCGGGCGCAGACCAATGTGCAGAACGATCATCAGGACACCGTTGATGGGTTTGAGGCCAATCGCCTGAATGAATTGCAAGCGCTCTATGACGGCTCGGCTTTCCGGCAGGAGCAAAAGGGCGTGGCACGGGATGACTTCACCCAATCTGCTGAACCTGAACGCATGCCGCATCGAACCCCGCAGATGTGATCTGCCCGCGAATGATCAATCGAATGCGCCAAAATTGCCAACTAAGGCAGCGAATATGACCTTTATTCGAACGCCATAAACCAAGGAGGAAAATACCATGACAGAGAACGACCAAATGAAAGTAGCGGAAGCGCGTTTTAGCGACGCAGGAAAACCGCTGATGGAAGCACAGTTCAGCACAGTTTGGAACATCACCGAGATCGTGCGGCGGACTATAGAACGGCAAGGTAGGTTCAAGGATGTATTGCGGGATTACTCCCGGGCATTCGCCGACAGTGAGAAGAATGATGCTGTTCGCGCTGAGTTCACCGTCCGTGATATCTACGCAGTTCGCTACGGGGAAGAAATGAAGGATACACTTCAGCGCCTGAAATCCAATGAAGAGCAGGTGCGCAAGCAAGGGTTGGAGCCTGCCTTGGAAGCGGCGCACAAGGTTCTTTCAATAATACAAGATGGCGAAACGCGACCGTTCTACCTCGCATTTGACGCTGCCGCCAATGACATGGCCGAACACTTCACTATCACAGAAGTCGCCGCGAAATCGTTGATGAAAGAAGCTTACGAGCAAGCGACGGGCCTTGATCTCTATGACACAGGCAAAGCGCTCGAAAAGCAGTATCACGAACCCAAGCGCGAGGAGGCGCGTCAAGCACGGGACGCCACAAAGAGCCAATCCCGCAGTCGTGCGCCTTCGATGCAACCTTAGGAAAAATCCATAAATAACTTGCAGTTATTAGGAAGATATGCCTAAAGTGTTCTCTTTTTGTTTCCATTTAAGGAAGCGGGCCACAAGGAGAATGAACGACGAAAGGACACCACCATCATGATTGAGACCGAAACCACCGATGACCCAGACAGACCAGCCCATCGCGCGCCAGCGCTCTATTTTAACTGGGAAGACTGGCTGCAGTATTTTGAAGACGTGGATGCCCCGCTGGAAGTGAAACGGGAATGGATCGAGACGCTTTGGGCCATTCATGTCAGTGCGGTTGATCTGGGCTTCGGTCTCACGGCCACGCAACAAATCTGTGGAGAAGTCATCGATCTTAAGGCGGTGCTGGAGGCGGCTGTGGTAAAATCGACAGGAACCCAAGAGACAGACGCAAAGGAAGCCGTAGAATGACGCAAGAGATTCAGACAGCGGTCATCTATGCGCGCGTCTCCAGTGCGGCTCAATTGGCCAAGGGGGATGGGCTCGCCTCTCAGACCACGCGCTGTCAGGAATATGCCCGGTTCCGGGGCTATGATGTTGTTGAAATCTTCCATGACAATATGTCGGGTGGGGCGGCAGAACGTCCTGCGATGTCGGCGCTTTTGTCCTTTGTCACCAAGCGCAAAGGGCAGACCATTGTCTTGATTGACGACATCAATCGCTTCTCGCGTGACGTGGTGGTGCATTGGAAGCTGCGCGATCTGTTGCAGGAGGCCGGTGGAAAGCTGGAAAGCCCGACGATGGAGTTTGGTGAAGGCTCCGATTCCATTCTCATTGAAAACATGATGGCCACGGTCTCACAGCACCAGCGCCAGAAGAACCAGGAACAGACTGTCAATCGTATGCGCGCTCGCATGATGAATGGCTATTGGGTGTTCCACGCGCCTCTCGGGTTCAAGAGCAAGACCGTGCTGGGGCATGGGCGGATGATTGTACGGGATGAGCCGATTGCGTCCTACATTCAGGAAGCCCTGGAAGGTTTTGCCTCGGGCCGCTTTGAAACCCAAGGGGAAGTAAAGCGTTTCCTGGAAACCTGCCCGGAGTTCCCGAAAGATTTTCCAGACGGCACCATTCGATTTGAAAAGGTCGCTCGTCTCATGCGCCGCGTTCACTACGCGGGTTATATCGAACGTCCCAAATGGAATGTCACGCTACGCAAAGGTCACCATGAAGGCATTGTCTCACTGGAGACTTGGGAAAAGATACAAGACCGTTTGCACAGCGCGACACGCGCACCTGTGCGTAAAGACATCAATGCCGACTTTCCACTCAGGGGCTTTGTGCTCTGTGGTGATTGCAACAACCCGCTCACGGCCAATTGGTCGAAAAGCAAGACAGGGAAGAAACATCCCTATTATCTCTGCTTCACCAAAGGCTGTGACAGCTACCGCAAATCGATCCGCAGGGATGTGGTGGAAGGAGCGTTTGCAGACGCTCTGAGCGGGATACAGCCCTCCGAACAGCTCTTTGCATTGAGCAAGGCCATGTTCAAATCAGCCTGGGATCAGCGCATGGAACAGGCCAAGGCAGGGATGATGTCACTCAAGCGTGAAGTCACAAAGATTGAAAAACAAATCGACGGCCTGCTTGATCGCATCGTTGAAGCCAGCTTGCCATCGGTCATCTCCGCCTATGAGGAGCGTCTCGCGAAGCTGGAGCGAGAAAAACTCATCACACAGGAAAAACTCGAAAAAGGCACCGAACCCACCCATAGCTTCGACGAATTGTTCGAACTCGCTTGCGCGTTTCTCGCAAGCCCTTGGAAACTTTGGGAATCAGGTCAACTGACCCTGCAAAGAACCGTCCTCAAACTGGTTTTTGCAGAGCGTATAGCCTACTGCCGCAAAACAGGACTTCGAACCCCGAAAACCACCTTGCCGTTCAAGGTGTTAGGGGGAATCGATGGTCAAAAATGTTTGATGGCGGAGGAGGTGGGATTCGAACCCACGGTAGACTTTCACCTACGTCGGTTTTCAAGACCGGTGCATTCGACCACTCTGCCACTCCTCCGACGAGGCC
>Ga0209121_10003927_pt1 | contig 14098 bp, 15 predicted proteins | sample Cruoilmetagenom3_FD_187292 | JGI IMG/M metagenome (GOLD analysis project Ga0209121, IMG submission 187292) | Oil polluted marine microbial communities from Coal Oil Point, Santa Barbara, California, USA - Sample 3 (SPAdes) (version 2) | ecosystem: Environmental > Aquatic > Marine > Oil seeps ...
GGGTTCACCATGACGCTCCAGACCAGGGAGCAGCACATCAGGCGCGAGAAGGCGACCTCGAACATCTGTACCAACGAGGCCCTCTGCGCCGTCGCCGCCGCCGTCTACCTCTCCCTCCTCGGACCGGATGGAGTCCACGAGCTCGCGGAGGTGGTGACGAGTCGCGCCCACTACGCCATGAGGAGGATAGGGGAGCTGCCCAACGTCCGGGCACCGCTTTTCAACAGCTTCCACTTCAAGGAGTTCACGGTCGGCCTCAGGGGCAGGACGGTAGGGGAGGTCCACAGGGAGCTGCTCTCCCACAGGCTGCAGGGGGGGAAGCCCCTCATCGGCGAGTTCCCGGAGCTGGGGGAGGCGGCGCTCTACTGCGTCACGGAGATGCACAGCAAGGGGGATATAGACCGGCTGGTCTCGGCCCTCAAGGAGGCCCTAGAGGGATGAGGCGGTTCAGGCAGGCTGACTGGGACGAGCCGCTCATCTTCGAGCTCGGTAGGGAGGGCAGGGTCGGGTTCTCGGTCCAGCCCGTGGAGCTGGAGGTTAGCGACGGCGTCGGCGACATCGAGGAGCTTGTGCCGGCGAACATGCTCAGAAGCGACTCCCCCATGCTCCCCGAGGTCTCAGAGATTGGTGTGCTCCGCCACTTCATCCACCTCTCTCAGATGAACTACGGGATCAACTCGGGCGCCTTCTATCCCCTCGGCAGCTGCACCATGAAGTACAACCCCATCATCAACGAGGTGGTCGCCTCCAACCCGAAGATCACGGAGGTCCACCCCAACCAGGACGAGGCGACCGTCCAGGGAATCCTCGGCATCATGTACCGGCTGAAGCAGTGGTTCCTGGAGGTGACGGGGATGGACGACGCGAGCCTCCAGCCCGCCTCCGGGGCCCATGGGGAGTTCCTGGGCAACCTCCTCATGAGGGCCTATCACGCGGACCGGGGCGAGCTCGACCAGCGGACGGAGATCATCATCCCGGACTCGGCACACGGGACAAACCCCGCGAGCGCCATGATGGCCGGCTTCAGGACGGTTGAGGTCCCTTCGGGCGACGATGGCTGCGTCGACATCGAGGCGCTGAGGAGCGCTGTTGGAGAGCACACCGCGGGGCTGATGCTGACGAACCCGAACACCCTCGGCATCTTCGAGCGCAACATCTCGGAGATCGCCGAGATCATCCACGGCGCCGGCGGCCTGATGTACTACGACGGCGCGAACCTGAACGCGATTATGGGCAAGTGCAGGCCCGGCGACATGGGATTCGACATCGTTCACCTCAACCTCCACAAGACGTTCTCGACACCCCACGGCGGGGGCGGGCCAGGCTCGGGACCCGTGTGCGTCAAATCCCTCCTCTCAGACTTCCTCCCCGTGCCCACGGTCGAGGCCAAGGACGGGGCCTACCGCCTGGATTACGGAAAGCCCAAGACCATAGGCAAGATCCGCGGATACTATGGCAACGTCTCGCCCATGCTGAAGGCGTACGCCTACATCCTGGCCCTGGGCGGATCGGGGCTCAGGGAGGCATCGGAGCTCGCCGTCCTCAACTCCAACTACATCGCCCACAAGCTGAAGGACGTGAGGGGACTCTCGCTCCCCTATGCGCCCGGGAAGCCGCGGAAGCACGAGGCCGCGTTGAGCGCCTCCGGGATGGCGGAGGAGACGGGCGTACGCGCCCTCGACATCGCCAAGAAGTTGCTGGACTACGGCCTCCATGCGCCGACCGTCTACTTCCCCGTCATCGTGCCCGAGGCCCTGATGATCGAGCCGACGGAGACCGAGCCCCGCGAGGTCCTGGACGCCTTCATCGAGGCCGTGGAGGAGATCTCCGACCTCGCCTACTCCAACCCAGAGCAGGTCCACGAGGCGCCCGTGAACACGCCGGTCGGTCGGCTCGACGAGGCGAGGGCGGCACACCCCAGGACCATCTGCCTCAGCTGGCGGGCCTACTGCGCCCTCGCCGCGAGGGGGTAACGGGGACAGGCTTTTTATGTCGGTATAGGATGAAGATGGACCGAGAGGACGACGGATGTTCGACCCCCTGTCCCTGCTCTCAGGCCTGGCGGCGCTGGACCTCCGCTTCCTGAAGCAACCGCCGATGGCCACCTTGTTCATACTCGTGCTTTCGGCTGTGATAAGCCTCGTTACCACAGTCGCCAACCGGATGGTCGTGGACCTGGATGAGTACAGGAGGTGGACGGTGGAGTCCAACCGCGCTAGGGGGGAGCTAATGAAGGCGATGAAGAGCGGGAACCAGCGTCACATCGCGAAGGCGCAGAAGAGGCAGCAGGACCTGATGAAGACCCAGCAGAAGATGACGATGGATCGGATGAAGATCATGATCTTCTTCATGATCCCCTTCCTCCTCATGTGGCAGGTCCTCAATAACTTCTACAAGGGGGTCACCATAGCCTTCATGCCCTTCAGCGCGCCGTGGATAGCGCCCGAGGGGACGCTCTCGATCGCGTCGTGGTACATCTTCTGCTCATTCTCCACAAACATCATCATCTCCAGGGTCCTCGGCCTCACGTTCGAGATCGAGCCGAACGAGAGTTGAATCCGTCGTGACCGCGCCTGGGAAGCCCTCGGGTAGGGATCTCGTCATCACCGTCAGCGGCCTCCACGGCACCGGGAAGACGACCTACGCGATGCGGATCGCTGAGGCGCTCGGCCTCAGATACGTCTCCGCGGGGGAGATGTTCAGGCGGATGGCGGAGGAGAGGGAGATCACCCTAGAGGAGATGTCGAGGCTGGCCGAGGGGGATCCCGAGATCGACAGGCTCGTTGACGAGCGGACGAGGGGGGAGGCCCGGAGGGGTGGGGCGGTCATCGACGCGACCCTCTCGGGCTGGATGGTGCAGGACGCTGATATCAAGATCTTCCTGACGGCGCCCCTAGATGTCCGGGTGAGGCGGATCGCTGCGAGGGACGGCCTCTCGGTCGAGGAAGCCGAGGATGCGACGCTGCTCAGGGAGGAGATCGAGCGGAGGAGGTTCGGGGCGTGCTACGGCATCGACATCTCCGACCTGTCGATCTACGACGTGGTGCTGAACACGGAGCTCTTCGACGCCGACGGCGCATCTGGAATCCTTAAAAAGGTCGTCGAGGAATATTGCTCTCGTAGGTGATCTGATGTCAGCGGTCGAGGTCGGAAGGGTCTGCGTCAAGCTCAGGGGGAGGGAGGTGGGGAGGCGCTGCGTCATCGTTGACATCATCGACAGGAACTACGTCCTCGTCACGGGGCCTGAGGACCTGACGGGGGTCCGGAGGCGCCGCGCCAATATGGACCACCTGAAGATCCTCAACGAGAGGATAGGGATCGATAGGAACGCCACGGACGAGGATGTTAGGGTGGCAATTCGTAACAAAGATGTCGACGATTTGTCACAATAGCCTATTTTGAGACCCCTGACTTCTCCAGATATACTAGAAATAGCTGCGTACGTTGTAAATCTGGTTGAAATGATTAGTCGGTGCTATCATCGTTATCAGATGCTTCATGAGCTTCCTTATGTTGTACTCGACGAGACTCTAGACCGAGGTGTACCCTTCGTTAGTTTCCTTCTCTTTAACTGGATTAGGTTATTCAACTTGTAGAAACTGAACATGAAACGACACTTCTTGCGGTTCTACGCTAGGATCTGGAAGAGTGTCGATGGTAGTTTGGATCTGGAGGGCTGATACGGAGTAAAGTTAAGTTCTGGCCTGATGTTAACTCGGCAGCCTTGTATGTTGGCGAGTGGGCTCCGAAAAACCACTTCCCAACACATGCGTTTTTGGCAGACCTCTGTTTCTATACCCAGTACAGCAATGTCGTCGGGGCTCTTGTAGCCTGAGTGAACTTAATGAAAATGTGGTTAGGCTTGATAGGTCGCGCCAGATTATTTTTTAGCGATGATCTTCCCAGCAAGCATATACATGATGACATAGGGAATGAGGCGATATATGACTGCGGAACCCGGAGGTATGCAGATGAAGGATAGTGCGTTGAAACATCTCTTCCCTATTCCGTGAGATAGCCTGAGGACCTCGTAGTCCGTCATTCCGATTGGTTCGGCAAGCTCTCCGAGCAGGTCGCCCGGTGCAGGCCCCGCACCGCCGAGGACATCCATATCGAAGTGAACGTACACGGCCCCCGTTCCCTCATATGCGTAGCGAAGTTCCCCGCAGAGCCATTCTATGCCCTTCTCCCTCACCTTCCACATCGGGTAAAAGTGAGTTCCCCTCTTTAGGAACTCTTTGATATCCTCCATGTTTCCGCCGCTCATACCTCTCTCGCCGATCTCAACGAGATTCTCTTGGAGCATATTATCGTGGAACTCGTACATCTTCGCCTTCCAGCTGCCCGACCCTGCGATTCTCGGGTCCATTGTGAGTCTGTCAAGGGGTCAATGTCCCAGTGGGTGTCGAGGCTGATCACGCCCACGTTGCCTCTCGTCCTCTCCGCTATAGGTTTGGCGATCGCGTAGGAGCCGCATGGGGAGTTCTGACCTATCACTATTGGGATCGCACCTGCGTCGAGTGATTGATTCACCTTCGTCTCAACCGCGCGCTGAGCGACTAGAATGTTGCCCACAGTGGGTTTATCGAAAACCTCAGGAGGAATCGCAGCGTCACCGAAGTCAACCAACCTGAGATGTTCGAACACATCCAGGTCGAACTCCTGCAGGTATCCGTCAAGGTACTTTGCGGATTGCTGCCTCACCCTTTTCAGGGCAGCGATCCACTCCTCCTTGCTCACCCCGCTGTACGGACCCCAGCTAGCCACGTAAGGGGCCCCGATGATCACGACATCAACACCCTCAAGGTCATCCGGGGAAATGGCATGAGGCTGCGCGCGCGCCGTCTCCGGTTCTCTTGTCCGTGACATCCATCGCCACGATCTGCTTCGTCTTGACGTCCACGGCGATATGGATCTTGAGGAAGCCCCTGCGCCTCCTCCACCTCACCCGCATCCACTCGCCCCTGTCGGTGACCTTTATACCTGAGGTGTCGACGGCTATCGTCACCGGCTCATCTGGGTCGAGGCGAGGCTCCAGGTCAATGTCGAGACCGTTGACCCTTCGGCAGGTGGTCGAGTAGTCGGGCGCCACGAGCCTCGGCTCCCACCGGGACAGGCGCCGGGTGAGGGCCCCCAGCTGCCTGTACGGAAGCCGGAAGCAGGCGCGGAGGGAGGACTACAGCTCGATGAGGGTGTTGGGGTAGATGTATCTGCCGCCCTCCCTGTCCCTGTTCATCTCCTCCAGCTCTTCTCCCCAGTCCCGGAGTAGGTCCAGGTCGAGGAGGATCTCGCCTCGTCTCACAAGGGCTTCATTGTATCCTAGCTAATCGTCGACTAACGAGCATCTTAGGTATATTCAGGTAAAAGTTAATAGATCTTTCCCTCATATTCAATGAAAAATGCTAGTCATGCAACAAGGCAGAATAATAGAAAGATATATAAATAATTTTGCTGTTATACTTAAACTAAGATGGATAATAAAAAACTATCTTTAATTGAAAAGAAAATTAAAGAAATTGTTGGTCAAGAAAACTTTTCGAAAGAAATTACGGAACGTTTCTGCTATATTAGAGATGCAGCGCCTATAGATGTTACGGAGGAAACTATTCCAGATATAATAGTGTGGCCAAGGGACTCTTGTCAGATTTCTAAAATAGTTATGCTGGCTAACAAGATGCTCATCCCTATAGTTCCAAGGGGTGCTGGAAGCGGTGAATGTGGGGGAGCTATGCCTATAGAGGGTGGAATAGTTTTGGATTTCACGTTTATGAAAAGTGTTCTTAAAATTGATGATGAGAATATGATGTGTCTGGTCGAGCCAGGAATAGTATGCGCTGAACTAAACGCCATTCTAGCTAAACGTGGCTTTTTTTTACCTCCTGTACCGGCCAGCAGTGAAATGGCGACAATAGGAGGCTGTGTGGCGAATAACGCAGCTGGATACAGAACAGTGAAATATGGCTCTTTCAAGAATTGGATTCTAGGACTTGAAACTGTGTTACCAAGTGGAAAGGTCATCTGGACCGGCTCAAAGACAAGAAAGACATCCTCAGGATACGATTTAACTCGTCTTTTAGTCGGCTCAGAGGGGACTCTGGGAATCTTTACAAAAATAAGATTGCGTATACATCCACTACCAGAGTGCAGAAGACTTCTCATAGCATACTATAACGATATTGAAAATGCTTGTAAGACAGTTATTGATTTGATGTCTAGTAATATTCTTCCATCCGCTGTTGAGATAATGGACAAACTCTCAATCGAAGCCGTTATTAAATATGGGATTGAACTTCAAAAGTGTGAATCGATAGTTATTGTGGAACTCGATGGTACAGAAAACGATGTCCGGCAAAGGATGAAAGTCGTCAAGAAGATTTCTGTTGAACATAACGCGTTTAATACTCACATTGGGATCAGCAAGGAAGAGATTAAAGACCTTTGGAAAGGCAGGAAATCGATAACCCCAGCCCTTGTAGCAATAAAGCCGAATATAATAGATGAAGATATAGCAGTTCCAGTTACCCAAGTTGTGGAGCTGTTCAAAAGAATTAAGGGAATATCAGACGAGCTAGGATTAAGCATAGCTACATATGGACATATAGGCGATGGAAACCTACATCCAGACATACTTTTCGATAAAAGAAGACCAGAAGAAGTAGATAAAGCGATAAAGGCTGTGGAAAAACTTCGTGAGATAGTTATAGAACTTGGAGGTACCTTAACAGGTGAACATGGCATTGGTATAAGGAGGATGAAGGTTCTTAAGATGGAACACCAAGAAGAAGAGATAGAAGTTATGCGTTTAATAAAGAACACCTTAGATCCTAAGAATATAATGAACCCAGCAAAAATGATATAATCCCTATGGAGTAATTAAAATGAAATTATTGGATAAAAAGCTTCAAAATGAATTAATAAAATGTACTCATTGTGGAACTTGTAGAACATTTTGTCCTGTGTTTTTATATATGGGAAAAGAGTCATATAATACGAGAGGCAGAATCTTTCTATTAGAGGGATTACTGGAAAATAAGTTAAAAATAAGCGAAGAGGTGATGGACAGAATATACTCCTGTAGTATGTGTAAAGCTTGCGATGTAGCGTGTCCATCCTCAGTAAAATTTACCAAAATAATGAAAAGTTTCCGGTCGTACCTTGCAGATGAGAACATCAGACCATTGGAAGATCATTATAAGATGGCTAATGCAATAAAGTCAACAGGTAATGTTTTCGGAAAAAGAATTGAAATAACCGATATTAGCCCTCTAGTTAATAAGCTACCTAATGAAGCCCCTAACCTTCTGTACTTAGGTTGTGTTGTATCTACTTTTTATCCTAATTTGGCTAAGACTATGATCAAAATTCTGAGCGAGGCAAACTATCAATTCACTATGATGAAAGATGGTGAATACTGTTGCTCTTCCTTTCTCGATTTGGTTGGGTTGGAACGCGAAGTGAGAAAGGCACATGAAATAAACTTAGAGAAGATCAAAAGTCGGGGGGTGAAAAATGTAACTACGATCTGTCCTTTCTGCTATGGGGCCTTTTACGAACTTTCAAAAGAAACAAAAGCGTTCAGCACGCAACATTCCACGGAACTTTTGTTGGAATTAGTTAACGAAGGGAAAATAAAGTTTAAGAGAAATTTCAATGCCACTGTTACCTATTTTGATCCGTGTCACTTGGGAAGATATCACAAACTATATGATATTCCTAGAAATCTTATAAAGGCTGTACCAGGCGTAAAATTAGTCGAGATGGAGAAGAATAAAGAGTCATCAATGTGTTGTGGTGGAACTATCAGGGTCCCTTACTTTGACATAAGGTCTGGCATGAGTGAGTTGATAGTGAAGAATGCATATTATGCAGGAGCCAAATACATTATAACCGCTTGCCCAAGCTGTTACCACAACTTAAATACTATTGCCTTTAAGTACGATCTGGCCGTTTGTAACATCGAAGAGTTGATAGGCTATTCGATGGGCAATATAAAAGAAATCTCAAAGATTTAGAATATATGATTTATGAAGAATTTCTTTGCATCTCTCCAAGCCTAAATTGAAGGCTTCCATGTTAGCTTCAACAGTTCTTGGGGGAACTCTTTCCATGACTGCTTTAAGGAGACTATCTGCTTCATAAGGGAGTCTCCCGATTGAAGCTAAAGCACCTAGTAGAACAACATTCATAGTGCGTTCATTTCCAGCTTGGATTGCAAGTTTGGTTGCGTCAAAAGCAATCACCCTTTTGGATAGTTTTCTTAAACCTTTTACAATCTCTTTTACGTCAGGGTATTTATCTGCACCTATATTGGCGTCCATTGATGAAACTGGCCGCGTGTTTGTGATAATGAAGGTATCTGGACTTGTGTATTTGACCGCTAGTCTAAGGGTTTCGTTTGGCTCAAGGCCGACCAAGATATCTAATGATTCCTCAGGACAGAGAGGCCCATAGATATCCTCCCCGATTCGAATATGAGAATGGACTTTACCCCCACGCTGGGCGGCGCCAAAGGTTTCGCCTACTCGGACTTTGAGACCCTGTGCGACCGCGGCATCGGCCACAATATGGCTTGCCATTACGCTTCCCTGACCTCCAACACCGGTTACTATCAGATTCAATTCATGGATATCTTTTACCAACATCTTAGTCATCTCACCTCCTAGAAGATTCCCTCACCAATTTTATCATGAGCGTCAAATTTACAAACCTCGTCTTGGGCACATAAGCCACATCCTACACATTGAAGCGGGTCGATGAAAGCGATGCCCCTTTTTCCATTTGCATTTTTCTTACTTAAATCAAATCCAATTGCAGGGCAACCAAGGTAGAGGCATTGCTTGCAACCAACGCATTTCTCGTTCACTTTATAGAGCGGAGGCTTAGCCCTTACTTTGCGAAGTTCTCTTAAACGCTGTAATGCACAAAGCCTGCGCATCACTACAACTGCGGGGCCGCCTTTATGCTCTAAAGCTTCCTTGATGATCTCCTTGGTGCCCTTAAGGTCATAAGGATCAGCGCAGCGTACAAATGTAACCCCAAATGCCTTGCAGATCCCCTCAATTGAGGTTACTATTCTCTCTTCACCCATCGCCGTTATTCCTGTTGCAGGGTTCGGTTGATGACCAGTCATGCATGTCCAGAAGTTGTCGAGAACCAGAATGAGCTGTTCAGCTTTATTGTAGACGGCGTTCACTATGGGTGCGAGATTGGTGTGGAAGAACGATGAGTCACCAAGGATGCTGACGATCTTACCGTCGTTGTATCCTACATGATATTGACCCTGGGAAAGGGCTGTTTCACTTCCCATAATATAGAGCGTGTCGGTCATCTCATAGGGAGTCAACGCACGCCATAGCTTTGATTCCTTTGTGTCCTGTGCATCGATCGGAGACGCTGCTATGCCATAGCCACTCATCTCATAGCAGCCAATACCAGTGTTGATTATGTTTACCTTTCCTGGGGGCAATGCTTTCTTCAGCGCCCAGAAACTCCCAAGGTGGGGACAACCAGCACACCATGATGAGCTGCGAGCACAAACCATTTTGCTTAGATCGTTTTTTAGCTGCTGGCGTGATTTATCTACAGCTGGAACTTCCATACCCAAGTAGTCTGCTATAGCATTCAAGACCTTGTCAGGGTTCAGTTCATCCACGACGGGTATGAAATTTCCCGAAAACTTTCCAAAGACCTTAATATCAAATTGATTTTCATTTGCGATTTGATGGACTTGGCGCTCAATTAATGGTTCGCCTTCCTCAATACAGAGAACACTATCACATTTACTGAGAAGTTTAGCGACTTTTATAGGTGGGGCCGGATATGGCATCCCTAAGATTATAAAATGAACATCATTCCGTTTACCAAGTCGTTTAAGAGCTTCTAGTGTATAATTTGAGGCCATACCGCTGGTTATGATGCCAACACGTGAACTACCTTTGGCAGGAAAGTAATGATTGAAATGAGTATTCTCACTGTACTCCTTTATAATATGCATCTTATTTTTCTGCCATTGATGTTTAGCCACTGGACCGGGTGGACCATATACGTTCCATCGATAGGGGGTCTTCCAGTGCTTATCAAAAGCCAGTGTATTCTTTTCATGCCGTATTTTTCCAAGCACGACATCTCCAGAGGAGTGGCTTAGTCGAGTGCAGCTTCGAACCATTACAGGTAGCTCTAGCTTTTCAGAGAGGTCAAACGCATCTCGAGTCATATCTTTAGCACTTTGCTGATCGGGAGGATCAAAAACAGGAATCTCGGAGGAAAAGCCTGCTAAACGAGAATCTTGCTCATTTGAGCTATACCAAGCACCAGGATCGTCAGCTACCACAATTACAAGTCCACCGCGAACCCCTGTGTAGGGAAGGGTCATCAAAAAGTCCATGACCACATTAAGCCCTGCGCTCTTACATGCAAACAATGCACGACCACCTACAATTGCGGCGCCTGCTGCAATCTCAAATGCAACTATTTCGTTAGTAGACCATTCTACGTAGAAGTCTAATTCCTTCGCAGCCTCTGCGAGATTCTCTATGATTTCCGATGATGGTGTTCCTGGGTATCCAGCACCTAACTGGATGCCTGCCTCAATTGCACCACGGGCAATGGCTTCATTTCCCATTAATAAAACCCTTTTTCCTGGCCTATCTTCAATTATAGACATTTCTAAATCAATTATTCTTTTAATTCAATATATATTAACCTTTCTTTTAATAAACTATAGCCTTACCTAAACAGCCCCCCTTCCCATTATTTTTTTTAATTTTAGTAAACATTCACTATACTTGTTAAGATATCCCAACGCAACAACTGCCCGACTAGGGGTTGGAAATACAGGTATGCCACTTTTTTGAAATTTACGCGTCTCTTCGATCTGAATTTCAGCTCCACCTAGATAAGTAACAGCTACAGGTACGCCAAGCGAGAGGCCCTTCTTTATTTCATCTATAACTGCTTCAAAAGCATTGAGAATTGGATCACCGAAGATAAGAAGTACACTATCAACAGATTTATCATTCAAAGCTATCTTCAATGTCATATTATATTGTTGAACATCATTTAAGACGTTCCCTGTGAGATCTAAAGGGTTCCTAAAAATACACCATGCAGGAAGATTTTCTCTTAATTTAGTCTTTGTAGATCCCGATAGATTTGATAGAACAAGCCCCGCACCTTCACAGGCATCAGATGACAAAATCCCTGATCCACCTGAACTCGTTATTATTAAGAGCTTATTACCCCTAGGAATCGGTAAAGTAGAAAAAACTTTTGCAGCATCACAAAGTTCCTCAAGATCCTGTACGCATATCCCCCCACTTTGCTTTATAGCAGCTTCAAAGATCTCCATACTTCCAGCTAAAGCACCTGTATGAGCTAACACGGCACGCTTACCAGCCTCTGTTTTTCCCCCTTTAAGTATTAAAACTGGCCTTTTTTGTGAAACATCTTTAATAGCTCTCATTAACCTCCTTCCATCTGATACGCCTTCAGTATATACAGCAATAACTTTTGTCAATTCATCATCGGTAAGACTTTCTATTAGATCTGCTTCATCGATATCTGATTTGTTTCCTAACGCAATCACCTTACTACATCCAAGCTCGTTTCTGGAAAGAAAAAGTGGAAGCTCGACCGCAATACTGCCGCTTTGAGAGATAACTGAAACATTCCCAACATTCTTTATCAGAGGCCATGTAGCACAAAAACCGATCTGAGGGTTGCTTATCCCTTGGCAGTTTGGTCCAATTATCCTTAATCCTCCTTTTCTTGCTATTTCTAAAACCGTTTTTTCAAGCGCAGCCCCCCTAGGTCCTACATCTCTGAAGCCGCTTGAGATGATCACCGCGCCTCTGACCTCCTTCTGGACGCATTCCTCGATGACGGGAGTGACCGCCCGCGCTGGGACAATGATGACTGCAACATCGACCTCTCCCGGGACATCAAGGACGCTGGGGTAAGCCTTTAAGCCGAGTATCTCGTCTGCCCTGGGATTGATTGGATAGATTGCTCCCCTGAAGCCCGCTTCGACGATGTTCTTCAATACCTTATGTCCAATCTTCTCGATGTTCGTGGAGGCGCCTATCACAGCGACTGACTTTGGTTCAAGTATTGCGCTAAGATCTGAAGCCCCATTTGATTTTCCTTCCTCCTCTGTTAGAACTTCAGCATCCATAATTTACTCGCCTTTTCGCACGTGCGGCATGTAGATGATGATCCTGTAGCCCAGGCAGATACCCACGAAGCTAAGGGTGGTCCCGTGTTGCCTGTGCCAGCCTCGATGATCGTGTAGCCCGGTTTCAGCTTTCCATTCGCCTCCGCCCGCCGTATCATCTCCAGGGCGATCCTGTCCTTCATGCTGCCGCTCGGGTTGAGGTATTCGAGCTTGACGAAGATATCCGCGTCGCCCTCCTCCGGGATGTGTCCGAGCCTGACCATCGGCGTGTTTCCGATGAGGTTCAGGACGCTGTCAACGACCTTCAAACTTGAACCCTTGGCCCTATTAGGGCAACAGTGGCCGGATAACTGTTTCTTTAATTAGATCAGGGACTATTATCCGGTCGGAAAACCGCTCTGGAGATTCGAGTCCGATGTTGCCAAAGGAGGAATCCAGCGTCTTCAGGACTCCCGTGGATGCAAGCCGATGAGTCGCGGAGGTCTTGCCCCTGACGCCGATGGACGAGACAATCGCAGCCTCAAGCTCAGGGCGGAGGAGGTAAAGGAACTCGACGGCTCCCACAAATGCCTCAATGCTAAACTCAGGAAGAACCGGACGCACCTGCGAGGGACCGTTAATCGGGTCCATCGTCAGGATGATTGCACGTGCCTGAGGGCGATCCAACGGAAATAGGACCTGATCTAAAGGTCAGTCGTGGAGCTTCTTGACGAGCCTCGCCACCCGCTCCCCGAGCTTCGTGCAGGTCTCAATGGCCGTGTTGTCGGGGGCGCCGACTGAGGCGGGGCCGTAGTGATTTCCCTCGGAGGTCCCCTGGATGACCATGCCGTGTATGAGGAGGGCCTCCAGCAGGGCGAGGACGGTGGTCTCCGCACCAGAGTGGGTCCCGCCGCTGCTGGCGAAGGCGGCGCCCACCTTCCCGTCGAGCCTGCCGTGATACTTGATCGAGGCATCTATGAACCCCTTAAGCTTCCCCGACGGAAGCCCGTAGTAGACGGGGGAGCCGAGGATCAGCCCATCGGCCATGGGGAGATCATCCACGGATGCCTCGTCGATCTTCTTCACCTCGACGGCCACCCCCTCGGCCTCCACGCCCTTGGCGACGGCGTAGGCCATCTTCTCGGTGTTACCCGTCCTGGAGTCGTAGACTATGAGCACCTTCATCTGATCTCACCTCCATTCCACCCAACCGGCTTGTAAATAACCGTCATGCCGGCAGCCTCTCAGAGGCGTCCTCCTCAGCGTAGACGCCCTTGATCCGACCGAAGTAGAGTACGTGGTAGTTGCCGCTGGGGTAGACCTCGTCTTCGAGTGCCCTCTCCAGCTCACCCGGCTCCAGCTGCGCCCTGTATGCGGCCTTGCACTCGTAGTGGACGGGGCACTCGGCGATGTAGGGGGCGTCGACCTCGCTACCCTTCAAAGCGGTCAGCCTCAGCTCCTCGAACTTGTTGATGTCGCGGCCGGATCGGGTCCCGCAGACCTCAAGCGCCCCCTCCATCCCCTTTGCCGGGAGGCAGACGGTGAACTCGCCCGACTCCTCGATGAGCTTGTAGGTGTACCTCGAAAGGCGAACGGCGACGGTGAAGAATGGCTTCCCCCACATCGTCCCCACCAGACCCCAGCCGATGGTCATGGCGTTCGGCCTCCCGTCACTTCCGGCGGAGACCAGGAACAGCCCGCCGCCCCTCATCAACCTGTGCGTCTCCTCGACGAAGTCGAGGGGCTCAACTTTTTTCCTCGTCAGCTTGATCACCGCGATACCTATTCAGCCGGGGATCGTTTAATTCTTTTCTAAGGAAGAATCAGCCTCGGATAAAACAGAAGTTACAGCTATGTGATGAGACATATACGAGAATCAAGAATGGTGTGGAGTAGAGAGGCTTATCCATGTACGAATACGCCCCCGAATTGAGAAGGTCTGGACTC
>Ga0209121_10003928_pt1 | contig 14091 bp, 9 predicted proteins | sample Cruoilmetagenom3_FD_187292 | JGI IMG/M metagenome (GOLD analysis project Ga0209121, IMG submission 187292) | Oil polluted marine microbial communities from Coal Oil Point, Santa Barbara, California, USA - Sample 3 (SPAdes) (version 2) | ecosystem: Environmental > Aquatic > Marine > Oil seeps ...
AATTATTTATTATGAAAACCATCTCAAATACTTTATTCTTACTATCGCTATTGTTTTTTACTTTTTCATGTGATAGTACAGATGAAAATGGTAGTACCAATAACGAGCAACTAGCATATTATGAAGAATTAAATATTCCTTATGGCACAGATAGCAATCAAGTATTTGATTTATATCTTCCTGCAAACCGAACAGAAGACACTAAAGTAATGCTGCTAATTCATGGTGGAGGATGGACTTCTGGTGACAAAGAAGATATGAATGAATTTAAAAATTACATTTTACAAAACATACCAGATATTGCTGTGGTTAATATAAATTACAGATTGGCAGATGAAAACACACCAGCCTACCCAATGCAAATAAATGATATTACTACAATTGTAAATTATTTAAAAAACAGACAAAGCGAATATGTAATCTCTGATGATTTAGGATTTGTTGGTGCTAGTGCTGGCGCACACTTATCTATGCTTTGGAGCTATGCTTTTGATACAGACCAACAAACAAAAATGGTTTGTAGTATTGTTGGCCCAACAAACTTTACAGATCCTGCATACCTCAACAGTACAGATCCTATACTTGAAGCTATTTTAAACACCTATGGTGTAGATACATCTACTGCCTTTCTTGAAGGAGTGAGTCCGTATCACCAAGTAACAGCATCTGCTCCTCCTACTATTTTATTTTATGGAGGTCAAGATCCTTTAATACCAACAACACAAGGCACAAGTTTAAGAGACAAGTTAGAAGACCTTGGTGTTATACATGATTTTACACTGTATGAAAACGAAGGTCATGGATGGACAGGTTTAAACTTATTAGACACTACTTTTAAACTACACACCTTTATTGAAGCACATTTAAATTAGTGTTTCAACTTAATATCTATTTTTAAATAGCGTAAACCTTAAACAAACTAGCCAACAACCTCTAGCTTAGCAAAACGAAGCAATAGTTTTTTAACTCCACCAGTTGCAAACTTAATTTCTGCTTTTACATCTGCTCCTGCTCCTTCAATTTTTAAAACTTCACCTTTACCAAAACGCATATGTTTAACAACACTACCAACTCTTAACTCTCCGTCAAACAAGTTTGTATTTTCATTAGTAGCACTACTTATTTTACTTACAGGTTTTAAGTTTTTTGGTGTAGAAATTTTAAATTTCTCTGGTTCTTTTTTGGTTCCTACTTTTTTCTTGAAAGTAAGTTCTTTAGGTTTTTTAAATCTAATTTTATTAGGCTCAACGTCTCCAAAAATATCAGAAGAAAGCATTGGGTTTATACGTCTTTCGTCTTTTGGTGTTAAGTTTTCTACAAAAGCATCATCAATTTCTTCAATAAAACGACTAGGTTCTGAGTCTACTAATTTTCCCCAACGATAACGAGATAAAGCATAGGTTAAATACGCTTGTTTTTCTGCTCTTGTAAGTGCTACGTAAAACAATCTACGTTCTTCTTCAAGCTCACTACGTGTATTCATACTCATAGCACTTGGAAATAAATCTTCTTCTAAACCAACAATAAATACATTGTTAAACTCTAGTCCTTTTGCCAAGTGAATAGTCATTAATGCAACGTGATCTGCATCTCCTTTATCTGCATCTAAATCTGTAGCAAGTGCCACATCTTCTAAAAATTCTGCTAAAGAGTCACCTGCATCTGCTAGTTCCATTTGTCCTTCCACAAAATCTTTAATACCATTTAAAAGCTCTTGCACGTTTTCTAAACGCGTAATCCCTTCTGGTGTTCCGTCTTTATTAAATTCTCTAATTAATCCACTAGACTTAGTAACATGTTCTGCTAAATCAAAGGCATTAGCAGTTTTATTCATTACTTGGTAACTTTCAATAAGAGTTACAAAATCACGTAACTTATTTTTTGTTCCGTTATTAATATTTATAGATACTTTATCTAGATTTTGAAGTATTTCAAAAATTGTTTTTCCGTATTTATTAGCAGCTACCATAAGTCTATCAATGGTAGTTTGCCCAATTCCTCTTGCAGGATAATTAATAATACGTTTTAAAGCTTCTTCATCTGCTGGATTAAGAATTAAACGTAAATACGCTGTAACGTCTTTAATTTCTTTACGTTGGTAAAAAGATAAACCTCCATAAATTTGGTATGGTATATCACGTTTACGTAAAGCGTCTTCAATAGAACGAGATTGTGCGTTGGTACGATATAATACAGCAAAATCACTATTGTGTTGTTGCTTGTTCATTTTTTCATCCCAAATGGTTCCTGCTACGTAACGTCCTTCGTCTCCATCGGTTAATGAACGGTGTATTTTTACTTTTTCTCCTTCGTCATTTGCTGTCCAAACAACTTTATCTAATTTGGTTTTATTGTGATCAATTACCGAGTTTGCTGCACCAACAATATTTTTTGTAGAACGATAGTTTTGCTCTAATCGGTACATTTGTACATCTTGGTAATCTTTCTGGAAATTTAAAATATTATTAATATTAGCACCACGAAAGGCATAAATACTTTGCGCATCATCACCTACCACACATATATTTTGAAAACGGTCTGCTAACGCACGAACGATTAGGTATTGTGAGTGGTTTGTATCTTGGTACTCATCTACTAATATATAACGAAACTTATCTTGGTATTGTGCTAAAACATTTGGAAAACGAGTTAAAAGCTCATTAGTACGAAGCAATAAATCATCAAAATCCATAGCTCCTGCTTTAAAGCATCTATCTACATATTCTTTATAAATTTCTCCTATTTTAGGACGCCTAGCCATAAGATCGGCTTCCATTAATTCCGGATTTTTAAAGTATGCTTTTACAGTTATTAAGTTATTTTTATAAGAAGAAATTCTACTATAAATCTGTTTGGTTTTATATACATCTTTATCTAGGTTCATTTCTTTAATAATAGAACCCATTAAACGTTGCGAATCTTGCGTATCATAAATGGTAAAATTACTAGGAAACCCTAAATGATGCCCTTCAAAGCGCAAAATTTTAGCAAATACCGAGTGAAAGGTTCCCATCCATAAATTTTTAGCTTCATTACCAACAATATCAGCAATACGCTCTTTCATTTCACGAGCCGCTTTGTTAGTAAATGTTAATGCTAGTATATTAAATGAATCTACACCTTGATTCATAAGGTATGCAATTCTATAGGTAAGCACTCTAGTTTTTCCAGAACCTGCTCCTGCAATTACTATCATAGGACCATCTTTTTGAATGGTTGGTGCTAATTGTGCTTCGTTTAATTGACTTAAATACTTCTCCAAATCTCTTTCCTTTTATAAAGCGTGAAAATAATCAATCCGTAGCTTTTTATGCTTCCTAATTATTAAAAATTATAAACAATTATAGATTATATAGCGCACTTGTTTTTACTATTGGTTTTTTAACCTTTTTATCTCTTGTTATTAACTTTAAAATGGATTTTTTACTTTTTATAAAGTACATCCCTTTTTAATTTATATTTTTGAAAAAACAATACATTTTTATGGATACCATTCTCTCTTTTTTAAGTTCTATATCTTGGTGGATGTGGATTATTGTAGTTATAGTACTAGTAGCTATTCGAGATCTTTTTTTTCAAAAAGCACATACTATAAGTAATAACTTTCCTGTTATTGGTCATTTTAGATATATTCTTGAAAAAATTGGTCCTGAGCTAAGACAATATTTAGTTGCAAATAACAGAGAAGAATTACCATTTAATAGAATTGAACGAGGTTGGATTTACGCTTCGGCAAAAAAAGAAAACAACTACGAAGGCTTTGGTACAGATAGAGATATTTACTCACACCAGCATATTTTTATTAATAATGCTATGATGCCTTATCAAATACCAGAAAACCATCCTAATACAGAGGATCATTGCTTTTTGCCTTGTGCCAAAGTAATGGGCGCATATAACAAACGTAAAAAACCATTTAGACCAGGTTCAGTAATTAACGTATCTGCTATGAGTTTTGGCTCACTGTCTGCTAAAGCTATAGACTCTTTAAACAAAGGTGTTAAAATGGCTGGAGCTTACCATAATACTGGCGAAGGAGGATTATCTCCTTACCACAGTAATGGTGGTGACGTCATTTTTCATTTTGGAACAGGATATTTTGGTGTTCGTGCTGCTGATGGTGGATTTTCAATGGAAAAAATGCTTCAATTAATAAAAGAAAACCCTTTTATTCGTGCTATTGAAATAAAACTATCACAAGGAGCTAAACCAGGAAAAGGTGGTGTATTACCAGGAGCTAAAATTACTCCTGAAATTGCTAAAATTAGAGGTGTTGAAATTGGTAAAGACGTACTCTCTCCTCCTAACCATAAAGCTTTTAGCAATGTACCAGAAATGGTAGATTTTATAGAAATACTTGCCAAAAAAACAGGATTACCTGTTGGAATAAAAGCTGCCATTGGTAAATTAGAACAATGGGAAGAGCTTGCAAACATCATGAAAGCCACAGGAAAAGGTCCAGATTTTATTACTGTAGATGGTGGCGAAGGTGGTACTGGAGCTGCTCCTCCAAGTTTTGCAGATCATGTAAGTTTACCTTGGGTTTACGGTTTTGGTGATTTGTATAAACTTTTTCAAAGCAAAGGACTAAGTGAACGTATTGTTTTTATTGGTAGTGGTAAATTAGGTTTTCCTGCAAAAGCTGCAATGGCATTTGCTATGGGAGCAGACTGTATAAACGTTGCTAGAGAAGCCATGATGAGTATTGGTTGTATTCAAGCACAAGTTTGCCATACCAACAAATGTCCAAGTGGTGTTGCTACGCAAAGTAAATGGTTGCAAAACGGTATTGACCCTACTTTAAAATCGGTTAGATTGTCTCAATATTTTAAAACATTTAGAAAAGAGTTTATAGAAATCACACATGCAGCTGGTTATGAGCATCCTTGTGAGTTTACCATGAATGATATTGAAGTAAATGTAGACGACCACAATTTAGCTAAAGAATTAAGCGGAACCTATGGTTATGAAAAAACTCCTGTGCCTTTTAATGGCATGCAAGCCTTAAAAGACTGTATGTATTTAGGAGGTAAAAAAACTAACTAAACAAGCTTAAAAAGGCTTTTTTATTGGTTTTAGAAATTGGCACACGATAGTCATTATCTAAAAGTATATAACCTTCATTTTCAAAATGACGAACCTTTTCAAGATTTATAATATGTGATTTATGACATTTAAAAAACGTGGTGTTAAGTAGTTTTTCAAACTTACCTAAATTATACGAACTTGTAATAGTTGTATTATTTATAAGATGTATTTTGGTGTACCCTTCATAACCTTCTAAATGCAAAACCTCATCTTGAGGTAAAAAAGAAATTCCTTTTTGTGTTGGCACAATAATTTTGTTGCTTTTAGAGATATTTTCTTCTAATACACTAAGTAGTTTAGAATTACTTTCACTTTCTTTTTTTAGTTTAATGATATCTAAAGCCTTATTAACAGCAAAAACCAAATCATCATTATCTATTGGCTTTAGCACATAATCTATAGCAGATTTTTTAAAAGCTTTAAGAGCATATTCACTATATGCTGTTACAAAAATAACATGAAAATGAACCTCTTTTAAGCGCGCTAGTAACTCAAAACCATTAATTCTTGGCATTTCAATATCTAGAAAAAGAAGATTTGGCTTTTCATCTATAATAGCTTGAATAGCATCTTCTGGTTTTTGAAAAGCTCCAGAAACATGAATGCTAGGAAACAAATTTTCTAATTTACGTTGCAATCCTTTTAAGTTTGAAATCTCATCATCTACCAATATGGCTTTTATATTTTCACGCATTGCTTTATTTTTTCTTAATTAAAAAAACCGACTGATTTCCTTTATCTAATTTGTTAGCATGTAATTCTTCTTCACTATAGCTTATCTCCCATTTTTCAGAATAATTTAAAAAATGTAATCTATCTTTTAAAACGTTTGAAGATTTCACATCCTTGTTTTGTCTTTTTTTAGTGTTTACAAAACCTACTCCATCGTCTATTATTTCTACTTTAAATGTTTGTGCATCTAAATAGATAAAATTTAATGTTATTAATCCGTTTTCTACTTTATTAAAAATGCCATGGTTTACCGCGTTTTCAACTATAGGCTGTAAAAGCATGGTTGGTATTTTAGTGTTTTGCACATCTAATTTAGCATCTACATTAATGGTAAAACTAAGCTTTTCTTTAAAACGAAGTTTTTCAATTTCTAAATACGCTTTAAGCAGATTAACTTCTGTTTCTAAACTTATTTCGTTTTCTTTTGATAGCGCAAAGAATTGACGAATTAGTTTTGAAAACTTTACTAGGTACAACTCTGATGCTTCAAAATTATTTTCGCCTATATAATACTGTATTGCTGATAAAGAATTAAACACAAAATGCGGATTCATTTGCGAGCGCAATGCTTTAAGCTGTAACTCGCTCAATCGTTTATCTTCAAATATTTTTTTATTTTTATTAAACTGTGATCGTTTTACAAAAAACCTAGAGAGTAATGCTACCAAAACAACACCTAAAAACACAACCAAAGCCTTAAACCAATAGGTTTGCCACCACAAAGGCTTAATAATAAAGCATACTTGTTTTTTTATAGCATTAGCATCTATATACAAAACATATTCTCCTGGAGCTAAATCATTAAAGTTAAAATTATTTGTTGTGGTAGTAGTCCATTTTTTTTGAATGGGATCTAATTTATACTTAAATGAAAAGTCTTTGGTGTTAGAAGAAAAATCGATATTAGAAATGGTAACGTTTAAGTTATTATTCTTTTTGTAGTAAAAAACAGAATTATCTTCTGAAATATCTTGGTTATTATATTCAGCTTCTTCTACATAAACATCTAATAAAAGAGAACTATTCTTACTATTTTTAGGTAAAATTGCAATACCATTATTTGTACCAACAAATAGGTTAGCATCATCTACATATATTTTATAAATATGGTTTGTAGGCAAACCATCACTTAAGGTAAAGTGTTTAACAAGCTGAAAATTATTATCTTTTTTTATAAACTTTAAAACACCAGAATTGGTTGCCAACCACAATGTATTATTATTTACAAAAGCCTCTTCTACTATTAAAAAATCTGTTTTAGGCAAAAGTTTTATGGTTTCTAAATCTGAAATAAAAGAACCAAAACCATCTGTATTAATTAGCAGGTGAGAATCATCTATTTTGTTTAAACTTAAAATAGATTTATTAAAGGTTTTATTCTTAAAAGTTACAGGTTGCAACGAATCGTTTTTAATTTCTTTTAATCCGTTTGTAGTTGCTATTAGCAATCGGTTTTTAAAGCTTAAAATATCATTAGCCCCTTTTTGTTTAAATTCTTTTTTAATCTTTAAAGGCTTTAAATTTAATCGATTAATTCCGAAGGAAAAGTTTGCATAAATTTCCCCTTTAAAATAAACAAACTTACGCCCTATTTCATTGGTTAGCATTTCTAACTCATAGAACTTAGAAACATCTACACTGGTTTTTACGCCATTTACATCTTTAATTAAAGCATTTTCAAAAGAGTAAAAATTAGCATGTATTTGCTCTATATGGCTTGCTTCAAAAACATAATCCTTCTTTTTAATGAATTCTTGAAAGGATTTTTCTTTTTTGTCATAGATATAAAACCCTTTTTCATAAACTCCAACTATTAAATTACCATCTATTATATTGAAACTTTGAATTTTATTATCTAGCAATTCATATTTCACCTGTTGTTTAACAGCTGGTAATTTATAAATTCCGTTATTAAAGGTAGCTAGCCAAATGGTATTTTGCTTGTCTATAAAGCCAAAATGCGCTTGTATGTTTTCAGGAAAAAAATAAGGATTTATTATATTAAAATTATCATCTAATTTAGCTACAAAGCCATTTCCTGAAACTTGTAAGGTATCATTTATCAAATTTATTCTAAGGTATTTTACTTCCTGAACACCTATAGCATTTAATAAATTAACTTTTTTAACTTTTTGAGTATTTAAATTAATTATAGAATAATTATTACTGGTAGTCATAAAAAACAAACTATCGTTTAGCTGACCTCTAGATCCCGATTTACCATAAACACCTGAGGTAACAACACTAGCTATTTTATTTTCTTTTTTATCATAAAAACTTAATACTCCGTCAGCTTTAAGAGATAGATTAGAAACAAAACGATTTCTCATTTTTAATCTTTCTTCTTGTAAATTATAAAAAGGAAAGGTGGTTTCACCAACCCATTGGTTATTTTTTAAAGAAAATGTTTTTTCAGGTCCTGTTGGATAGATAGAATCACCAATTTGAGATGAAAATATAGGATTCATTATTTCTCCTTTATTTATATTAGGAAAAGAAATAACCGTATCCCTTTCTACATAACCAAGTTTTGCCGCTTTAGATAAATACCAAACCTTACCATCTGAAGTGGTAAAAGCATCCCAAACATCATTAATTGGTAATCCGTTTTTTGTAGAAATCGTCTTAAAAGTTTTACCATTATACTTTACCATTCCTTTATCTGTTAAAAACCAAATAAAGCCTTTAGCATCTTGCACAATAGTATATACATGATTACTTGGCAAACCATCTTTTGTAGAGTAATTGGTAAATTGTTGCGCCAAGGAAATTGTAACCGAAAAACACAACAAGAAAGCAAGCACATATTGTTTTGCTGTCTTTTTAAAAAAACCAGAGAAGTTGATAAGAAAACACCATATCCAAAAAGATAGTATTGTGATATGGTGTTTACTTTGTTTCAATAGTATTTACTTTTATGTTGTATTACAAATATAATGGTTTTGCAGTTGTTTTAACCTCTTAGATCTTACATCCATTAACCGCTTCAGACTTAGACTGTCTTTCTATTACTTTTATTTAATAGGATATTAAAATGCATCTATAAAACTTCATCAATGATAACACAAAACTCGACTTCAACTACTCCATAGACAACATCCAATCGTACTTCATCTCCTACTGATGTTCCTGCGCGTTGACAAGTTACTGTTACCGCTTCTAATTCGGCACCATTTATAGAAATCCAACCAGTTCCAGTTTCATCTAGCGCTATGACATTAGTTGTAAAAAACAACGTTGGAGAGCTTGTAAACGATGCTATTTCTATTCCCGGAGCACCATAAGGTCCGTTACTTGCATTCGGAAAATATTGTGTATTTAATTCAGATTCCGCAATTAATGTTTGGTCATTATTATTGGTATCTAAATAAGAGAATCCTTGATAATTACATTGGTCCTGATTAGTTGCATCATTATTAACATCGTCATCATTGTCACAAGATATAATAGTGCATAACAAAAGTATTAAAAAGCATATTTTTCTCATTCGTATTGTTTTAAAGGTTTACAAAAGTATAATCCACATCTACTGTTCTCTTTATAGATTTTACAGTATTCCTCATACCATCTACACCAACAACATTAGATCTGGATTTGTTATTTTTTAATGGTATAAATCTATTACAACACAATACTCAGCTTCTAAACCTGACCCAGTAATATCGTATCTAAATTCTTCTCCTATGGCGTTACCAGCTCTCTGACAAGTTACATTTACATTATAAATGGTACCATTAACACTTAACTGACCTCCTCCCGTTTGTCCGTCTGTTACAACTAAAGTTACAAACCAAAAATTCCCTGGATCGCTGGATTTATATATTTCCACTTCTGGTCCATTAGTAGATGTGTAATAAAAATCTGTGGTTAAATCAGATTCGGCAATTAATGTTTGCGTATTGTCTGAAGTATCTAAAAAAGTAAATCCGGCAAAATTACAATCGTCTTGATTGACTGCGTTATCATCATCATTATCACAGTTAAATAATATTAGTGTTAAAATTAATAGACAAAGCGTTTTAAATGTTGTTTTCATAATCGTTAATTTGTTTTTATAATAGTTAAACATTTCCCTTATATTAAAAGAGTAAAAAAAAATGTTACGGCTTAATAGATTCTTTTTTTATTATTAAAAAAGCTCATCTGTTATTCCGTCGCAATCATCATCGATACCATTTTCAACTTCCACAGCATAGGGATACACTTCTGCATTAGTATCATCACAGTCTAAATTATTATGTACTCCTACTGCAGGTGGTGGTAACGCGCTACCTGCTCCATAACCATCGCCATCTGCATCGGTATAATATTCCATAATATCTACATATCCATCACAGTTATCGTCTATATCATTACCAAGAATTTCATCTGCTTTCGGGTTTATCAGAGCATTGGTATCATCACAATCGGCATTATTATACACCATCCCATTTGGAGCAGGGTCGCCAAAATTAATTTCAAAAACATTTCCAGCATTTGGATCTCCAAACCCATCATTATCAGAATCTTTATAAATAGTAATTCCGAAAAGGTCGTTACAGTTTTCGTCTACGTTATTATCTGGAATTTCTGTTGCTCCAGGATTAATTGCTGCATTGGTATCGTCGCAATCGCCTCTATTAGTCACATAACCATCTGGAAAATTATCATCGTCATAAATAGTCCCGTTTCCAACAAAGGCATCACCATAACCATCTCCATCTATATCTGGCCAAAAGGTAGATTGACCATCTGCTGGTCCCGTACATCCAGCACCTATTATAAATACGGCAGCAACTAATAGTATTGCTGGTAAAATTGTTTGTAATACATGTCTTTTCATAATTTTAAGTATTAAGGGTGTTTACATTATTTTGTTTATAAAATTTATAATAGAAATAGGCAGCTAAACTTATTAAGCAAAGTGCTATAAATTGTGAGTGTGATAGTATGCTATCTATAACAAAACCTCTATCGTCTCCTCTAAATAGTTCTAAAACGCCTCTTCCAAAAGCATATAGCATTAAATAGATCAGGAAAATTTGACCATTAAATTGTTTGTACTTTTTAAGGATTAATAAGGTTGACATAATTGTTATTAACAGTGTTACTTCATATAATTGTGTTGGATGCACCGAAATACCATGTGTTGTTGGAAAAATAACTCCTACACCACTATTTGTTGGAGAACCATAACAACAACCTGCTGTAAAACAACCTAACCTACCAATTGCATGAACTATAGTAGTAGTTATTGCCAATATGTCTAGCATAGGTAAAACCGAAATATGATGTTTTTTTAAATACCATACCACATAAGGAATGATAACCACAAACGAACCATAAAACACAAAACCTCCTGAAAAATTATCAGCCATTAAACTTGGGTTTTGAAGATAAAGCAAAGGATCTTGCAAATAGTAAAACAACTTTCCACCAACAAAACCTGCTATAAAAATCCCGTAGAAAAAAGTATTAGAAAGATTGGTTATCCCTAATTCTTTTTTTGCGCTCCACTTGGTATAAAGCGCTGCTATTAAAGTACCCAACGCTATTAGGATAGCATAAGAATAGACTGTTATTTGCGCTACACCTAAAAGGCTTGCAAAAAAATCTGACAAATGAAATTTAAATAGTTCGGGGTACATTATTACGTTACTGTTTTATTATTTTTTTAGAGGAAACACCTTCATTCGTTCCTACTTGTAAAAAGTATAAACCATTAGCTAGGTTGTAAGTATGTAAGGTGTTCTCTCCTTTTTGAAGCTGTCCTTGTGTAACTACTTGCCCATTTACAGAAACGATGTTATAAGGCGCTTCTGCTTCCACGGAAACCGTAATCTTATTTTTTGTAGGATTGGGATAAACAGTAAACAAACTTTGGTTTGCTGCAATTTCATTAACAGAAAGTGTTGCGTCAATTTGTGTTGTTGCTGTGTTTGTTATAATTGGTAAGTTATAATCAAAATAAATAGCTGCAGTATTAGAAATAATATCTCCAATAACAAAGGTGCTCTTTGGTTTTATTCTGTAAAAAATCCATCCATGACTTCCTGGCTCATCGGTTGTGCTATCTGCAAGGTGAATACCGTTAAAAACAAAATCTACTTCATTCCCATTACTAATAACGGTATGATAGTTATGACTTGCTGCTATTGGTTGAAACGTACTCCAATCCATAAATGCATCCAAAGTATTTTCAACCTTAATATTAATTGCCGAAGCTGTTCCGGTATTTTGAAACCTAATAATTACTGCTAAGTAATCGTCTGCTTGACTTTCTGAAATTAATGGACCTTCTAGAATGGTTATATCATTAGGGTCATAAGAACCGATAGTAATCTGATTAAAAGTATACGAATTATTAGTTGGTGTAGCATCTCCAGCTATTGGAGTAATAGAAGTTGTGTACGCTAAAACATCTCCATTGTTTACTGTTGGTGGCGTAAAAACATTAAAATGAACATCTATCGTTCTTGTTTCTAATGGCATTAAGCTTAAATAATTCCAGCTTAATGAATTTACTGTTGTTGCATTTGGAACTGTAGAAGCATTTAAATAGGAAACACTAGTATTATCATAGCTTAAATCTACTGTTCCATTTAAAGTGGTAGTACCCAAATTAGTGTATTTTATTTGATAAGAAGTATTAAAACCTGGTCTAGCCTGTGTTGTAGGTATTATATTAACAAGTACATCGTTTGCCACCGCATTTGGCGTTATACAAAAATCTTGATTCGGAAAATTATTAACTCCACCACTAACTACATTGGTATAATTTATTGGACTAGCATCATAAACAGCATGGTTTGTTTGTGTTACAAAATTCCCTGTTATGTTTTGCGTTTCTACTTCAAACGCACCATTAGCATCTGTAAACACATTAAAACTGGTATTTGAGTTTGTTTCGTTTACTTGAATTGGATAATTTTCTACTGTTGTAGTAGAGGTTGCGCAACCATCGTTATTAACATCTAAAGAAACGGTACCACTAAAGGTATTTGCAATTATTTCTTGAAAACCTACATTATCTACTATAAACTCTTGCTCTGGTCCATACTGACCTTCAAATTCAATATAGTAGGTTCCGCTAGTTGCGACAGAAAAATTGGAAGAATTACAAGTATCTAAATAACCTCCTGTTTGACACGTGTTCAATCCAACATTAGCAATTGTTGTTCCTCCTACATCTTTTAAAGTGCTACTCCAAAAACCGCCTAGAGGCACCTCTCCCGTCATCATATCAAAACTTACATTTCTATAGTCTGTATATAATTTATAGGTTTTACCAGCTTCTAAATAAAACTGGGGTGTACTAAGAACATAATCTCTAGTATATATTCCTGAAATATTAAAATACATTTCGCCATAATCGGCATAAATACTAATATCCGTACCTGTTACAGACCAACCAGAAGTATCTGTATCAAAACCTCCATTTGGAATTAATACCGTTTGCGCTTGTGTTACACTTGAAATAATTAAAGCAAGTAATAGTAGTGATTTCTTCATAATTCTTAAATTTTAAACATTAAACAAAGCTTTCATTTGATTGCTTATCATATCTATATCCAAAAACGAAGTAAAATGTTACCTCTTTTACCTAAAAAATAAAATCGCCAGCAAAAAAAACGGTTATTCTACTGACGATTTAGGTTAACTGATTAATAGCTAGCGCAAATTAACTTGTAATACAAGACCTACATATATACATTCAAGGAATACATGTCTTGATTTAATGAAAGGCACTTTTCATTCAAGCAACAGATAATTTGTGCTATTATAAAAAACAACTTATGTTTGTAACTGTATATTTTAAAATTATGGAACAACAACTTTTTAATCTATTAATGTATATCATTCCTGCTTTAATAACAGGAGTTATTGCGTATTTGTTTTTTAGAGAACACGTACAAAACGAAAACAACCGAAGAACCTTTTTAATGCATAAAGAATTGCAAAAAGAAGCTTTTCCGTTACGTCTACAAGCATACGAGAGAATGGTTTTATTTTTAGAGCGTATTACGCCTTCTAAACTACTTTTAAGAGTACAACCTACTTCTTCTAACAAAGAAGATTATGAGTCGTTACTAATAGCGTCTATAGAACAAGAGTTTGAGCATAATTTAGCACAACAAATATATGTTACTGACGAGTGTTGGAATGTTATTAACGCGTCAAAAAATGCTACAATTCAACTAATACGCAAAGCGGCTTTGTTAGAAAAAACAGATTCTGCTAACAAGCTTCGCGAAGTAGTTTTAAGTGAAATGATGGAAGGACACGCTCCTA
>Ga0209121_10003929_pt1 | contig 14090 bp, 10 predicted proteins | sample Cruoilmetagenom3_FD_187292 | JGI IMG/M metagenome (GOLD analysis project Ga0209121, IMG submission 187292) | Oil polluted marine microbial communities from Coal Oil Point, Santa Barbara, California, USA - Sample 3 (SPAdes) (version 2) | ecosystem: Environmental > Aquatic > Marine > Oil seeps ...
TTATCATGAAGCAGGAATGTATTTAGGAATGGGATTAGCAAATTTAGTTAATCTTCTAAATCCTCAATTAATTATTATTAGTGGAGAGGGAGTAAAAGCCGGAGACTTACTTTTTGAATCAATGAGAAAATCTTTTAATGAAAATTGTTTTCCTTCACTGAAGGAAAAAATTGATATAAAAATAGAGAAATTAGGTAATTTTGCATGGGCAAGAGGAGCTGCAACTTTGGTATCAAGAATAATATTTAAAAAACCAACTATTTTAGAGAATAAAGAGTTGTTAATGGTAAGTCTTAATTAAAATTTTTTTAATAACTTACTTTATATAATAAATTAAGTAAGTATTTAAATATTTAGGAGGTGATTTTATAGAAAAATAATTTTTTTTGTATAAAATTGTAAAGGAGGTTTTAAATGAATTTTCTCAAAAAAGTATTATTAACAATTATAACTATTTCAGTTGTTACATCTCTTTCACTTACACTTACAGGTTGTCCTCCAACACCTCCGGTAGTTGAGGAAACAACACCTGAAGAAACGCCTACTGAGGAAATTACAACTGAGGAAGTTATTGAGAAGGTCACTGTCACCTACTGGCACACTATGAGTGAAGCTGAAGCTGAAGCCTTGGATGAAGTAATTACCATGTTCGAAGAGGAACATCCTAACATCAAGATAGAACCAACTCGTATGGCTTATGACGATTTCAAACCAGCTCTTCTTACTGGAATTGCTGGTGAAATGGTTCCAGATACTGCTAGGCTAGATATAATCTGGGTTCCAGAGTTTAGTGAGATTGGTGCATTGGTAGCTTTAGACGAAGAAATGGATAACTTTCCAGAAATTATTGCCGACACTTATCCAGGTCCTACCTCAACCAACTTCTGGAAGGGAAACTACTATGGTCTTCCTCAAGACACAAATACTCAGGTTCTAGTATGGAATAGAGAGAGGTTTGAAGAAGTTGGACTTTCTAGACCTCCGGAAACCATGGATGAATTCGTGGAGTACGCTACTATGCTCTCTAATCCTGATGAAGAGATATACGCTTACACAAAGGGAGGAACCTATTTCTGGGCTCCAGCTCCTATCTTCTACTCAATGGGAGGGCAAATCACTGATCCTGAAATAACTACTGCAACAGGATACATTAATGGAGAAAAGAGTGTAGAAGCATTTCAGTTGCTTGTTGATATGTATAAAGATGGTTCCCTCGCTCCATACTTTATTGGTGGAGGAGGAGTAGGTGCTTTTGATGGTCTTGTAACAGGTCAATTTTCCATGATCATTGAGGGTCCCTGGACAGTTGATATCTTAAAGGCTGATCATCCAGAATTTGAGGTTAATTTTGCCTTAATACCCAAAGGACCTGATGGAACTACAAGCTCCGTAGTTGGTGGACAGAATGTTGTCGTTTTTACAGGTTCAGAGCATAAAGAGGAGGCCATGGAGTGGGCTAGATTTTTACTTACCGAGGAAGCTCAGCTTACTATGGCTGAGAGAGGAGTCATACCAACTCTGTCTACTCTTGAAGGAAATGAAAGGCTTCCAGAGTACTTCGATGTTTTTATGAAACAGCTGAAAACTGCTCAAGCTCGTCTACCTCATCCTAAATGGACAGAGATGGATAATGTCATAAACAATGCTTATCAGTACATGTTGAGGGATGAAAAGACGGTACAGCAGGCTCTTGACGATGTAGCAGAGGAGATAAACACATTGATTAAAGAAGGATAGAATGGAGAAAAGACCATTGTCTAGAGGGGTTAATAGCCCCTCTAGACATCCTAGTAAGGTCAACTTAAAAGCTTTAATAGATATTATTAAAGGTACTTTGATAGACATTGTTAAAAGAATTATAAGATCGAAAGGATCATATCTATTTCTTCTTCCTGGCATGAGCTTATTTTTTACCTTTATCCTATTTCCCATGATTTATTCCTTGCGTATGAGTTTCTATAAGTGGAATATTGTTAATCCTGCAGTTAGCAAATTCATGGGTATCGGTAATTATATTAGGGCTTTAAATGATCCTATTTTCATTAGAGCAGCCATAAACACAATCGTTTACACTTTGATAACAGTACCGGGGCAGATCTTTTTTGCTCTGATTGTGGCTATCCTTCTGGATCAGAAGATAAAAGGGCGCACCTTTTTTCGAGTTGCTTATTACCTTCCTGTAATCACTTCTTGGGTTATAGTAACTCTGCTTTTTGAATATCTTTTCAATAGCCAGGCTGGTTTCGTTAATTTTGTATTAAAAGATATACTACATATAGTAGGTGAAAAGATAATGTGGCTGGCTGACCCAATCCTAGTAATGGTGCCCTTGAATCTGCTTGGGATATGGAAGGGAGTGGGATGGTCTGCAGTTATTCTATTAGCTGCCTTACAGAGTATTCCTGCTGACCTTTATGAGGCAGCAGCTATTGACGGGGCAAACTTCTGGCGAAAATTTACCAGAATCACTCTTCCCCTTCTTCGACCTACATTAGTCTTTTTAGTAGTAGTTCTGGTGATAGGTGGGCTAAATGTGTATATATCAGGTCTACTCATGACTAATGGCGGAAATCCATTAGATTTATCTCACTTTATACTAACTCTGATGTATGAGAAGACCTTTGCCAATATGGATTTTGGTTATGGGTCTGCCATTAGCTACATCCTCACCATTTTTGTCCTTATAGTGAGTGTAATACAAATAAAGCTTTTGCAAAGGAAGGTGGAATATTAAAAAGATGTTGAGTAGGAAAGAAGAGAGAATCTTACGTATCATTACTTATATAGTGCTTATTTGTGGTGTGGTTGTTGTTGCCATTCCTTTTCTATATATGATCTCTACCTCTATTAAAAGTCAGACTTATACTTTTGAGTACCCTCCCAGACTGATACCTAAAAATCCTACTCTAGAGAATTACGTTGAAGCATTGGGAAAGGATCGATTTGGTCTTTACTTCTTAAACAGCCTTTTCGTTGCTACAATTACGACTATCTCAACTATAGTAGTATCATCTCTTATGGCTTATGCTTTTTCACGAACGAGTTTTCCTGGAAAAGAAATATTTTTTTATACTCTCCTTACGGGTATGATGATTCCTTCAACAATGCTCATAATTCCTCAATTCATTATTGCCAAAAACCTCCATCTGCTTAATAGTCTATGGGGGTTAATAATAATATATGTGACAATGTCTCTATCTATGCAGACTTTTCTATTGAGGGGTTTCTTTGAGGTCATACCCCGGGAGCTGGAAGAAGCAGTTCTAATAGATGGTGGAACCCAGTGGACGATTTTTTTTAAGATAATCCTACCTCTGACAAGACCAGGGCTTGCAGTAGTGGCTATCTTCACTTTCCTTTATTCTTGGGACGAATTTCCCTGGGCTCATGTGGCTATAAGAAATATTTCTCGACGTACCTTACCTGTAGCCATAGCTCTTTTTCAGAATCAATATCTCACTAAATGGGGATTGGTTTTTGCTGCATCAATAGTGGCTTTAATTCCAGTTATTGGTGTCTTTGTAATTTTCCAGAAATACTTTATACGTGGACTGATGTCAGGTGCTATAAAAGGATAAATTTAAGATACTTTTGTTTAGACTGTATTGTTTCTATATAGACAAAGGTTCAATAAAGATGAAGCTTTATTAAAAGTAAAAAATTAGCTAGTAAAAGAATTTATTATCATCATTTTATAGGTTTAATTATGTCTATAAATTTAATCGTGAAGGATATTAGTAAGATTGGACATGGACAAGTAAGCATAACTGATGTGTTTCCTTTAAAAGGCATGTATTCTCCTGGGGAAAAGGCTATTTTAAAGACTCAGATAAAAAGTCTTTTAAAGAGTAAATTGAATCTATTTCTAGAAGTTGAGTTCTATGATAAATTTATGAGTTTAGACTCAATTGTAAAGAAGGTCGTTGTTCCACCAGGATCAGAAACTGAGTTTTTTCTTGAGTGGTCAATACCTGAAGATGACATGAAGGGTTATGGTGTGATAGCTAAGCTCCTAAGTTCTCATGGAAAAATCTTTTCAACTAGATCAACAGCTATTGATGTTGGTATTGATTGGACCAAGAAACCAAGATATGGTTTTATGAGTGATTTTAGTATTGAGAAGGAAGACATAAGATATCAATTTGAGAGTTTGTGTAAGTTCCACATTAACTCCCTTCAGTTTTATGATTGGATGTATCAGCATTCCAAACACCTTCCCCCCGCTGATAATTTCATTGATCCCATGGGTAGACCACTTTCACTAGAGGTTGTGCGACAAAAGATTGATTTAGCTCATGAATATGGAATGGCAGCTATGGCTTATACCACCATATATGCAGCACCCGTAGATTTTTACAAGAAACACCCAAACTGGGCTTTATACAAAGCTAATGGTGAACCATATAGATTAGGAGATAACTTTCTAGTGATCATGAATCCTGCTACTGACAGTCCGTGGCGTAAATATATCATCACAGAATATCAAAAATTTCTATCAAACCTGAATTTTGATGGAATTCACATAGACCAGTATGGGGATCCTAAAGGAGGCCACTCACATATTGAGGGAAAAGAGGGTGAAATTGTTGATTTGGGTAAGGAGATACCCACATTTATTAATGAGGCAAAAAAGATTATTAGCAGGTTACGTCCTAATATGAAGGTATTTTTTAATAATGTAACCAACTGGCCTGTCCAAACTGTAGGATCATCTGATGTTGATTCAGTTTATATCGAAGTTTGGCATCCTTTTACTCTATTTCAACACTTGAAGGAACTCATTGACAAGGGAAAGAAGTTTAGCAATGGAAAGCCTGTCATTCTAGCTGCTTACATTTCACCACAATATAAACCTTCAGTTCTTCTAGTAAGCGCTACCATATTTGCAAATGGTGGGTATCACATTGAACTGGGAGAAGGAAGCGGGATGTTAGGTGATCCTTATTTCACAAAATATAAAAAAATGGACATAGGTTTGAATGAAAGGCTTCGCAAATACTATGATTTCGTTGTTAGATATCAAGAACTACTATATGGTGACCTAAGAGAAACGGAATTGGCACAAGAGATTAAAATAAAAGGGGTTAAGACACTTGATAAAGGCTACTACAGATTAGTTTGGGTATTAACAAAGGAAAATGAGAAGTATCAAGTAATTAATCTAATTAATCTTCTTGATCTCGAAAAACCTGAGTGGAATGCTGCAAGAACAAATCCACCCAGAATCCTTAAAAATGTAGAGATGACAATTACAGATCCGAATATTCCTAGTAGAATATATTTTCTTTCGCCAGATTTAAATGATGGTTGGCCTCAAGAATTGAGATTCTCATACCAGAATGGAATTATAAGCTTTAATTTACCCTATCTGGAATATTGGGACATGATTATTTTAGAACAATAGTGTATATAATAGACTAATTGAAGGGAATATGCTATGGAGTTATTGTCAAGTGGTAAATTGGCAATGTTATATAGGAATATAAGATTCTTGAAAAAAGTTTTTAGAAATTAAATAACAGGAATAAAATAATAGCTACATTTAGTAGTAGATAAAATCTTAATTCTACTAATAAAAATGTTGATGCTATTGTTTTTATAAAAAATTTTATTAAAAGTGATAACACTTTCTATATAAAAATGAAATTATATTTGATAAGAAAGGAAATATATGGATTTATCTAAGAAGAGTATACAAATAATAAAAGCAAATCAGCAAGAATCAGGAAGTTATATTGCTAGTCCTGATTTTGAATCATATAGATTTTGTTGGTTAAGAGATGGTACATTCACAGCATATGCTATGGACGTAGCTGGTGAAAATAAGAGTGCAGAAATGTATTATAGATGGGTAAACGGTGTTATTAAAAGATATTCTTATAAGATTGAGGATATATTAAAAAAATTAAATAAAAATGAAAATATAAAGCCTAATGATTTTCTTTATACCAGATATACTCTTGAAGGATATGAGTCAGAACATAAATGGGCAAATTTTCAATTAGATGGCTATGGTATTTGGTTGTGGGGTTTAGCTCAACACATAAAGTTTACAGGCAATAAAAACCTTCTTATAGAATTTAAAGAGAGCATCAATAATATAAAAAAATATTTATCCCTATTATGGAATCACAATAACTATGATTGCTGGGAAGAAAATATAGATAAAGTACATGTCTCAACTCTTGCTTGTATTTATAGTGGAATAAAAGAAATATCACAATTTTATCCAAATATAGAACTATCACAACTAACGAATAAGATAAAAGAATTTGTTTTAAATAGAGGAGTGGTAAATAATCATTTCGTAAAATATATAGGAACTAATGGGGTTGATGCTTCACTTCTATGGTTATCTATACCTTTTAGATTGGTAGAACCTAATGAAAAGGTTATGTTAAACACAGTGGATATAATAGAGAAAGACTTGGTAAAAAACGGTGTATATAGGTATAAGAATGATACTTACTATGGAGGAGGGGAATGGATATTGCTTACTGCATGGCTTGGTTGGTACTACACTGAAATTAGTCAAAAAAGTAGAGCTTATAATTTATTAAAATGGATAGAATCTAAATCAGGTAAAGGTGGTAATCTACCAGAGCAAATCAGTGAAAACATGCTTCATCCTGAATTTTATAATAAGTGGGTTAGAAAAAAGGGAAAACCTGCAAAGACTCTATTGTGGTCTCACGCTATGTACATTATTCTTAAAAAAGCATTAATGAAATAAATGTAGATCTCTAATATATAATTCAAGCTCTTCATTTTAAAAGAAATCTCACCTTTATAATTTATGATATAATGATTATCAAAGGTCTATTTATTACATAATACTATAGACTTTCTGGCTTTATGGCTTTACTAATTTTAAACCTGGCTAAGGGGAAGCGGAAGTTCCATTAATTTAGCAGTAGAAGTGGGCCAATTATTTTGTATTTTATCTTTTTTTATTTCTAATGAACTTTTAGTTTAGTTCTTCTATAACATGGATTATCTGTAAAGGCTCTGCTCACACTACTTCTATCTAAATTACTTTTATAAAAAATTATAAATTTTTATAATATGTTTTATTTCAAAGATCTTTATATAAATTTGGTTTTGAATTTATCTATTTGCTGATTAATATAAAGGTGGGAAGACAAGGACAGATATGAAAAAGTTTGTAACTTACGTTTTGATGGGATACTACCTCCTGTTGGAAATGATAGTAACATTTCCAATATTTCTGTTTAATCTATTTTTTAAAAGACAGAAAAAAGACGGTGTAGTTTTTGTTGTTGATAGCTTTTATCCAACACATATTGGTGGGCTTGAATGTGCAGGTCGTGATTTAGCAACTGGTTTAGTAAAAAAAGGATGGAAGGTAGAAGTTCTCACAAAGGACGACGAGATGAGAGCCAGATCCGAAGAGATGTTTCAAGGATATCATCTAACTCGTTTTGGACCTATTGGTATAGAATCCTGGTATTTTACACTATGTGTTTTTCTTTGGCTTCTAAGAAATTTTTGTGATTATGAAAGTATATATTTCTTAAATTACTCATATTCAAAAAATAGAAAAAGCATATATATCTCCCAAGCAGCAGTTGGATGGTTTTTTAAGACTATACTTAATAAATATACAGTCTTAAGATTAACAGGTGGAACAGTGGAGCGAACTCCTCAACACTTACATCACACATTATCACCGTTTAAATGGAACTTATACTGTAACTCAGTTTCACTTTTTACTTCATTATCTAAGGATGAGAATAACTTTTTAATTTCTAAAGGATTGAAAAATAAAACAATAAAGGCATTTAATGGTGTAGATGTAAATTTATATAATATGTCTACTCTAAAAAAAGCAAAAAGAAGGAAAGAATTAAAAATAGATGAAGATAAGGTTATAGTTGGATTTATAGGTCGGTTTACTGCAAGAAAGGGTGCAGATTTGCTACTTAAAGTATGGAAGCAAATAAGACCAGAAAATGCATTATTAGTTTTGATAGGAACAAGTCAGAAAGACATGGTTCAAAAGTCAACTGCAGAAGAGGTTAGAGAACTTGTAAAGGATTGTGGTGATTCTGCAATATTTCTTGGTAGAAAGGATGATCCCTGGAATTATTTGGGTATTTTTGACATAATGGTTTGTCCATATAGAGTTCGGGAGGGAATGAGTAATACAATCCTTCAAGGTATGGCAGCAAAAAACATAATTATTGCCTCAGAGATTCCTGGTATTATTGGTTTTCTTAAGTCAGGTTATGATTCTATACTTTTTCCAGAGGATGATGAAATGGCACTTGAAAAAATCCTTCAAAAGGTAATAAATAATGTAGAAAAATATCGTTATCTTGCAGAAAATGCATTTGAACGTGTTACAAGAGAATTTAATATGGATAATGTTATTCATTTATATCATCAAATTTTTAAAAGAAATATATAGTGTATTCTTTTGAAACGAGTCACATCAATAAATATTTAATATCCTTTTCTACATTCTTAAATCATTCTTAATATATTCTCAAATTAAAATAAATTGCTCAATAAATTGCACGATAATTGCAAGATATAATAACAAAAAGAGTGAGTTAAAAACTGCTCCTATTTTTATTTGAAAAAAGGGGGGGTATCTAAATTTAAAAACAAATTTTACATAAGGCTATTTAAAAAGACAAAATAATGATATTTGAGTCTGTAATTAGCATTATAAATTATTTTTATTATATTTAAATAGTGAGGGAAGATAAATGTGTGATACATTAGTGGCGATGCAAAGTTATACTTCCAATAAAAGTGTAATTTTTGCAAAAAATTCTGATAGAGAACCTGATGAGGTTCATGAATTAATTCACTATCCTGCAAAAGATTATGATAAAGGTAAAATGGTAAAGTGCACATATATAGAAATTCCACAGGTTAGAAAAACTTATGAAGTTATTTTAGCGAAACCTTTCTGGATATGGGGATGTGAAATGGGTGTTAATGAAAATGGAGTTGTAATTGGAAATGAGGCAATATTTACTAAAATTCCTCATGAAAAGAAAAATGGTCTTATTGGAATGGATTTAATAAGATTGGCTCTGGAAAGAAGCGAGACTTCTGATATAGCTGTGGAAGTAATTGCAAATCTTTTAACTAAATTTGGACAGGGTGGAGCATGTGGATATCGGGATAAGAAATTTAAATATCATAATTCCTTCTTAATAGCTGATTTTAATTCTGCAAAAGTTATGGAGTGTTATGGTAGAGAATGGGCAGTGAAAGAAATTAAGGATGCTTATTCTATATCAAACTGTATTAGTATAGAAGATGATTACGACTATCATTCAGAGAATCTTGGGGAATATGCAACAAAAAAGAAATGGATTAAAAAGAACAAAAAACAAAATTATGAAAAAATTAATTTGAAAAAAGTTTATACTTCACACTTCTTAACTAATTTTTCAGGTGCTAAGAAAAGAAGAAATCGCTCTTTAGAATTGATGAATAAAGAGAAAGGGAAATTGGATGTCTTAAAGATAGCTAATATTTTAAGAGACCATTTTCCTGAACAAGCTGTTAATATTGCTAACTACTGTTACATGTGTCCATCAAAAGCGAGTGTTTATTATTTTTTGAAAGGCTTTTCATCTAATAGAAAATATCATCCAGCGTATGGAAGTAATTCTGATATATGTATGCATGCAGCTAATTCTATAATAAGAAAGAGTCAGACAACAGGCTCAATGATTGTTGAACTAACAGAAGATAAGAAGATATTAATATATGCAACTGGTACTTCTGCTCCCTGTATTTCAATATTTAAACCTTTATTTTTAGGATACAATAAGATTCCTACAGAAAATTATCATACTGGAAAGTTTTATGATGAAAAATCTATCTGGTGGAAGTCTGAGAAATTTCACAGATTATTTTTAGCCAATTACAAAAAATTTATTAAAGAATATTCTCATGAACGCAATGAATTGGAAAAGGAATTTATTACTGAAAGTACGAAATTTGTTAAAAAAAATGCTAAATTAAAATATTATACAAAAGATGAGATATATAAATTTTCACTAAGCTGTTTTAAAAGAGCTCAGGATTTTACAGATAGATGGATAGATAAACTATTAAAAATAAAAGGTAAGAAAATATTATTTTACTCTAACTACTGGAATAGACTATCTAAAAGAAATAGATTATTATAAACTTTTTCTTCTCCACCAACTTATAAGAAATAGGATTCCTGCAATTAGAAAAGGTATTCCACTAGTTAACATTGCAAAAATTTTGTTATGACCTGCAGAAATATAAGCGAATATACTTAATGCAACAGCACCAATTAAAGTTATAAATCCACCAATACCTTCTCGAAACCAGGCTATAATTACACCAATAACTACAACAGCAATCAAGAATCCTAAAACTGTTCCCTCTAATTTAGCTTCAGGCGTAGGCTAAACTCCCTTTTTGTACTCAACTATAGTTGATAAAGTTAATGCAAGAACCCAGAATGCTCCAGAGACGGAACCTAAAACCCGAGCTGTCCAGTGTATTACTTTTGTTGTTTTATCAATAGTTTTTTTATTATTTGCCATAAATATATTTCCTTTCTACTTAATTAAATTGTTATCATTCTTCCTATTTTATAAAATTAAGCATAATAATTATATTATAGAAAATTTTATTATATATCTCCTTAATCATTTTTAATTATATAAAATACAAATAAAGAAGTAATGAATTTTTAAAAAATCTTCTTGTTATAGTTTTTCTTTTTTTATTTTAATCAATTAATCTCCTATATGATTTACTTCATAAAAAATGATGTTCTTGATAAAAAATTGATAAAAATATTTGACAGGATTGAATAATTATGATATTTTGGTATTGGAAATACTAAAAAAGAAGCAAAATTGGTATTATAAACACCAAAAAGTGAGAAAAATGGAAATTATAAAACGTTATTTCAAAGGCTCAAAAAATAGCTATTTTCTTTTTGGACCCAGAGGAACAGGAAAAACAACTTGGTTAAAGATGAATTGTAGAGATGAACTGATCATTGATCTTTTGGATCCAGGAATATATCGTAGATATAAAGCTCGATCTGAACGACTAAAAGAGATAATTGAAGGAAATCCTGACAAGAAAATTATAATCATCGATGAAGTTCAGAAAGTTCCTGAATTATTAGATGTTGTACATACCATTATGGAAGAGAAACCGAAATTGCAATTTATTCTCACTGGTTCAAGCGCTAGTAAAATAAAGCAAAAAGGAGTTGATCTTCTTGCAGGAAGAGCGATTGTACGTTCTCTTCACCCTTTTATAGCTTCTGAATTGAAAGAGAAATTCGATCTTAAAAAAGCTCTCCATATAGGTTTAGTTCCTTTAGTTGTCTCAGCTCAAAATCCTGAAGATACACTTAATGCTTATATTACTCTTTATATGAAGGAAGAAATCCAGATGGAAGGGTTAGTTAGAAATATTGGAGACTTTGCAAGGTTTTTGGAAGCTATAAGTTTTTCCCATGGAACAATCCTTAACACCAGCAATGTCGCCAGAGAAAGCGAAGTTGAAAGAGAAACTGTACGAGGTTATATAAAGGTTCTTTATGATTTATTGATGGCCTATTCTTTACCAGTTTTTACAAAAAAAGCAAAACGTATTGTTATCAAACATCCGAAATTTTACTTTTTTGACGCTGGTGTATTTCGCTCAATAAGACCTAGTGGTCCTCTTGACCGAACTGGTGAAATTGATGGGCCTACTCTTGAAGGTCTAGTTGCCCAACACATTAGAGCCTGGATTGATTATAGCCATTCATCCTATAAGTTTTACTATTGGAGGACAAAGGGTGGAACTGAAGTTGATTTCATTGTCTATGGAAAGGAAGGTTTTTGGGCAATTGAGGTTAAAAATACAAAAAACATTCGCAGGAATGAATTACGTTCTCTAAAAACATTTTATCAAGATTATCCTGAATGCAATCCTATATTTGTTTATAGAGGAAATGAAAAATTATTAATTGATAATATATTGTGTATTCCCTGTGAAACTTTTTTAAAAAGTATGAAACCTGACAAACCTCTTTCTTAGTTAATTAGATAAAATCTTTAAAGTACAAATTTTAGATTATTAAAAAACATTTAATAAATAGTAATTATTTATTTTTTTAAAAATTAGTGAATTTTATATTATAGAATAAATATTTAATGAACAGAGTTTTTTTAAAATATTTAACGAAAAGAAATTTTTTTTAAATATTTTAATAAACAGGAATTTTTAATAATATTTTTACAAGGAAGAAAGGATACAAAATTAGATGACTATATTAACATCTAAAGATGTAAAAGTTAAATTTGGAACTAGATTTCCAACTGCAATTATAGGGGAGAGGATAAATCCAACAAATAAAAAGGAACGAAGGAAGGAATTGTTGAGACAATTTTGGCGTCAGATTTCCTAAATGGTAGAGATAAATTTGGTAAAAGATTTATCTCCTAGTACAGAAATAAAATAAAAAAATAATATAATTTTTAGGGTAATTCTAAGCATATTTGTTGTAATTCTGAGCGAAGCGAAGAATCTAATATTAATATAAATGAAAATATTTCAATTATATTAGATTCTTTAATATACTTAATGAGATTCTTCACTCCGCTCCGCTTCGTTCAAGAATAACAAGAATATATTTACATACAGAAATGAGAAGTAATTATTAAATATTAATAATGAAGTGATAGATTATTTTTAAAATAAAATTTGAACCTATTGGAAAAAAAGTTAAATATTCTAAAGAGATTTTACTGCTTGATGCTGTAAGAGAAGCAGGTATTAAAATAAAATCCTTATGTGGTGGAAAAGCGAAGTGTGGTAAATGTAGAGTAAAAGTAAGTGGTAAGTTTTTAAATGAAGTAACTACTAGTGAGAAAAAGTTAATCTCATTTGAAGATATCAAAAATGGTTACCGCTTAGCTTGCTGTACAAAAATTTACGGTGATACTGATATCTATATTCCTTGGTCAACACTTGCAACTAAACAAAGGCTTCAAATGGGTGGAGAAGAAACAAAAGTAGAACTTTCACCTATTATTAAGAAATTTATAATAAAAATACCAAAAGTTTCTCCTGAAGTTTTTCTTAATGATGAGAGATCTAATTTCAAAAGAACTAAAGAGGAAATATTAAAAAATTTTAATATAACTATAGAGAAAATTGACTCTGAGGCTTTAAAAAAAATAACTGAAATAATAAGCAAAGAAACAGAAGAAATTATTAAAAATAAGGAAGTCGAATTAGGTGTCATCGTTAGGAATAAAGAGATAATCTATGCTGATTTGGAAAGTGAGATTAAAAAGATATATGGTATTGCTATAGATTTAGGAACAACTAAAATTGCCATATATTTAATGGACCTAGAAACTGGAAAAACTATAGATACATTTGCAATAATGAATCCTCAGATAGCTTATGGTGAGGATGTTATAAGTAGACTTAAATATGTCTTAGAAAACAAGAATGGTCGAAATAAATTAAGAAATATTGCAATAAAGAAGATAAATGAAATAATCCGTGATATATGTAAAAAAAATAATGTAAACAAAGACCAAATATTTGAAGTCGTAGCTGTTGGAAATACTGCCATGCACCACCTGCTTTTAGGTCTTCCAATTAAACAATTAGCTCTTTTACCTTTTAAATCTGTAATTACTGGTGAAGTTGAAATAAAAGCGAGAGATTTTGAATTAGATATTAATAAGTTTGGATATATATATTTTCCACCTCCAATAGCAGCATTTGTTGGGTCGGACAATTTAGCTATGATACTTAGCTCAAAAATATTTGAAAAAGAAGGAAATGTTTTAGGAATAGACATAGGTACTAATACAGAGATTGTTTTAAAAACCGATAATGTAATAACTTGCTGTTCAACTGCTTCAGGTCCTGCTTTTGAGGGAGCGCATATAAAATATGGAATGAGAGCATCAGAGGGAGCAATAGATGGGGTAGTAATAGAACCAGATAATCTTAATATAATGATATCTACAATTGATAATTATCCACCAGTTGGTATTTGTGGTTCTGGAATATTAGACGCTGTTGCAGAGATGTTGAAA
>Ga0209121_10003930_pt1 | contig 14087 bp, 13 predicted proteins | sample Cruoilmetagenom3_FD_187292 | JGI IMG/M metagenome (GOLD analysis project Ga0209121, IMG submission 187292) | Oil polluted marine microbial communities from Coal Oil Point, Santa Barbara, California, USA - Sample 3 (SPAdes) (version 2) | ecosystem: Environmental > Aquatic > Marine > Oil seeps ...
CCGTCGCCTGGCACAGGAAATGGGATATACACCCAGTTTGCTGGCTCGTAGTCTGGTGACGCGGGACACAGCGACTATTGGCGTGGTGATCACTATGGCATCGGATCCTTTCCTGGCCCATCTGGTCACGAGCATTGAAGAGGTGGCCCAAGAGCAAGGGTACTCGGTTTTCATGAGCAGCTCCTACCTCGACCCTGATCGCGAGTTGGAAGTCGTCGGCGCGTTCCACGGGCGCCGCACCAGAGGTATCATCGTGATCGGTTCACAGATTGACGCTGGCTATCTCCAGGTGCGCGACCGTTTTCCCCTGCCGGTCGTGCTGACTAACTGCCGTACCTACCCTTATTCTGTCTCCACTGACAACCTGGCTGGCGCTCGACGGGCCGTTGAGCATTTAGTTCAACTTGGACATCGGAGAATCGCCTATATCGCCAACCGGCGCAGCCGCCGCAGCAACTCTGACCGCCTGCAAAGTTACCAGCAAGTATTGGCGGCAAATGGAATTCCTGTGGACGAAAATCTGATAATTGAGGGCGACGGAACGTTGCGGGGGGGAAGCGTTGCTGCTCAGATTCTGCTATCCCGGAGCCAGCAACCAACCGCTGTCTTTTGCTTCAACGACATGACGGCTATCGGCGTGCTCGGCGCCATGCAGCAGGCCAAGATTCGGGTACCGGAGGAAATGTCGGTCGTGGGCTTTGACGACGTGGAGTTTGCTACGCATTGCCATCCCCGTCTCACTACCATCCGACAACCCACCAATCTGATGGGGCAACGGTTGATACATATGTTGCTGGCACTCATTCAAGGTCAGGAGGACGTGGGGCCCGAGGTCCTGCCAGCCGAACTGGTCATTCGTGAGAGCACGGGCCCTCCCCCCACTCCCGCTTGATATAACCGCCCGTCTCTGCCTTTCTGCCCCTGGCGCAAAGCACGGTCAATAGATTACGCGAAAGCAGGGGCAGACAGCAAGAGACACTCGAAGAGTCATGAAAGGAGGTGATGATACGGGACGATCAAATAGAGTCAATTTACCCCAGGCTCCGGGAGCAACCGGGGCACCGCGAATCGGACAACCACTTCAAGAATGAAAAGGAGAGAGAAAGATGAAAAAGCATGGATTGTGGACCGTCTTGGCAGCGTTGGTCGGCTTGAGCATGGTGCTCGCGGCCTGCGCCGCGCCCACGCCGGAGGTCGTTGAGGTCACTCGCGTCGTGACCGAGAAGGAAGAGGTCGAAGTCGAGGTGACCAAGATCGTCGAGGTGGAGAAAGAGGTAGAGGTGCCAGTCGGCGGCGAACTGGTGCACATCGTCGCCCGCTGCAAGGCCGCCCCGCCCCACGAGGAAGGGCGCTGCAACAACCTGGTGAGCGCCGTGGGCGCCGCCAACCAGGCGTTGGCCGACGCAGGCGACAGCCGCCGCATCGAACTGGAGATCATCCAGGACAATGCGGACTGGGGCGATTACAAGACCGAGTTCGAACTGGCCTCCGACGCCGGCGAGGCACCCGACATTGTCTGCTCGGGTCACGAACACATCGGCGACTGGGCCCCGGCCGGGTACCTGGTTGACGTCACCGGCATGATCGGTGACTATGCCGAGTTCGACGACGTGATTGACGCCCTCTGGGCCGCCACCGAGTTTCAGGGCAGTCGCTGGGGCGTTCCGCAGGACGCCGAGGCGCGGCCGATGTTCTACAACAAGACGCTGCTGGCCGAGTTGGACTGGTCGGACGCCGACATCGAGAGCCTGCCGGACCGCATCATGAGCGGCCAGTTTACCTGGGAGGATATGTTCGATACCGCCGAAGAGGCCGTTAATGCCGGCGTCGTCGCTGAGGGCAACGGCTGGTGGCATCGCCCCAAGAACGGTGGCGACTTTTTGTACTACTACTACGCTGCCGGTGGCGAGATCACCGGCGATGGTGACGCGCTGATCTTTGACAAAGCGGCCGCTCTCAAGGTTTACGAGAAACTGTACGCGGCCGTGGATCGCGGCATCCTTTCGGACACCCGCCTGGATGGCGACTGGACCGGCTGGCATACCGGCATCACGGACGGCGATGTCCTCTTCATGTTCGGCGGTTCGTGGAACTGGGCCGAGTGGTTCAGCAACTATGTCGTAGACCGTGGCGGAGAGGACTACCTGTGGGAGCACTTTGGCTTCGCCGCCATTCCGGGCATGGCGAACGGCACGGGCAAACCCACCACGCTGACCCACCCGCTGATCTACATGATCAGTTCGGCGTCCGAACATCCCGACCTGGCGCTGCTGCTGATCTCCAAGGCGACGGTCAAGGAACTCAACACCGACTATGCCATCGCCAGTGGCCACCTGGGGATTCTGAAATCCCAGGCGGAGTATGGCCCCTACACCAGCTCCAAGTTCCTGAGCCAGGTTCTCCCGCTGCTGGACGTGACCACCTTCCTGCCCAACAGCCCCTACTGGAGCGCCTGGTCGAATGGCTACTACGAAGGCATCCTGGCGGCAGAGTCTGGCTTCTCCGCGGAGGACGCACTGGAAGTCGCGGTTGACTATCTCCAGAACGAACTCGGCGACAACGTGATCATCCGCTGATGATCGTAAAAAAACAGGTTGGAGAGGGGGATGTTCCCCCTCTCCCCTGTTCGCCGCACCCACGTTACTCGTTATCAAGACAAGAAAGGAGGCATACCAATGGCAGAAGTTGTTATGGGCAGCGGACCGGTGAAGGGCCAGGCGCCGCCCTCCCGCTGGGCGCAGTTGAAGGCTACGTTGGGCGCCTGGGGCTTTATGAGCCCGGCTGCGGTGCTGGTGCTGGTCTTCTTTTTCCTCCCCGTGATCATCCTCTTCGTCATCAGCCTGACCGACCTGTCCAGTTCCAACTTTAGCGAGCCTTTGACCTTCATCAGCCTGGGCAACTATGCCCGGCTGTTTAGGGACAAGTTTTTCCCCAAGATCCTGGGCAACACCTTTTTCTACGTCGCCACGACCTTGATCTGTTTTAACGTCGGAATGGCGCTGGTGTTGGCTCTGCTGACCACCCACATTAACCGTCGGGCGGGCTTTTTCTTCCGCCTGATATGGCTGTTGCCGCGCATCACCCCCTCGGTGATCTATATCCTGATGTGGAGACGCATTTCTCACCAGCCCCCTTTTGGCCTGATCAACCAGTTGCTGGCACCGCTCGGCGTCGAGCCCCAGTATTGGCTCTTTGAACAGCCGTGGCTTTTCGTCATCCTGGCAAACGGCTTTGTGGGCGCGTCTTTCGGCCTGATCCTTTTCAGTTCGGCCATCGAGGCGATTCCCAAAGATTTTATCACCGCCGCCAAAGTGGACGGCGCTTCCACCTGGCAGATCATCCGCGACATCACCTTGCCCCAGATCCGGTGGCCCTTGCTGTTCGTGACCACCTACCAGACCCTCTCGCTGCTCACTTCCTTCGAGTACATCTTGCTGCTGACCGAAGGCGGGCCGGGCCTGTACACCACCGAAGTATGGGCGCTCACGGCGTACAAGCGGGCGCTGAAAACCTATTTTGGCCACAACCAGTGGGGCTACGGCGCGGCCTGGGGGTTTGTCCTGGTGATCATCGGCATCGTGATGTCCATCATCTACCTGCGCGTCTTCCGCTTCAACGAACTGGTGCAGGAACCCAAGATTGACGTGCTATAGGAGGAACCCGAATGGCTACAACAACCATTGAAACCGGAACGCGATATGGCGCGAAACGTGTCCTCGGCCAGGTCATCCCCTACATTGTGCTCACCCTCAGCATTTCTCCCATCGTGCTCGGCTATGCCTGGCTGATTATCGCCACCTTTTCGTACCGCACCGAGGGTTTATTCCCCATAGATGCCGAGGGTAACGTCGGCGGGTGGACGTTGCGCAACTGGGAGTTCTTGAGCGACCCAGCCATCTGGCGCGTCACCCTGACCTCGTTCGTCCTGGCGGTGGGTATGGTAGTCGGTGTCGGGTTCGTCTCCTCAATGGCTGCCTACGCGCTGTCGCGCATGAACTTTGCGGGACGCAAGAGTTTTCTCTCGCTGACGCTCATTCTGCACGCCTTCCCCAGCGTCACGTTGCTGATCGCCATCTTTTTCGTGCTGAACTTTCTCTCCAAGATTCCTGCGATCGGTCAGTGGTTCGGCTACAACACCATTGGGGGAGTGGCGCTGGTGATGATCTCCCTGGATTTGCCGCTGGGCATCTGGCTGATGAAGGGTTTCTTCGACAACCTTTCCTGGGATATGGAACGGGCGGCGCTGATTGACGGCGCTTCGCGCTTTCGCGTCTGGTGGGAAATCATCATCCCTCTGATCAAGCCCGGCCTGGCTGCGCTGGCCATCTTTAACTTTTTGTCCGGCTGGTCCGCCTTTTTGATCCCCTTTACGTTTACCGTGGGGACCAGGGTGGCCAACCTGCCGGTCTACATGAGGCAGTTGATCAGCGACACCGCGCCGACCAACTGGAACATGATCGCCGCCGTGGGGATGTTCCAACTCATCCCGGTGTTGATCTTTTTCATCTTTACCCAGGAGATGCTGCTCAGTGTCTACGCTGGCGGGAGCAAAGGTGGTACGTAAGACGTGAAACGTGATGAGTGAAGCGTGAATGTTACGTCTTCCATCACACAACACGCAATACGCAAGGAGAAAACGATGAAAGTTGAACTTGAAAACCTGACTAAACGGTGGGGAAACGTGGTGGGGGCCGACTCGATGAATTTGGATATCAAGGACGCCGAGTTCATCGCCTTCCTGGGGCCTTCTGGCTGTGGGAAGACGACTACGCTGCTGATGGTGGCAGGCATCTACAAGCCCACCGATGGCTTTATCCGCTTTGACGGCCGGGTGGTCAATCACGTGGCGCCGAAAGATCGTAACGTCGGCATGGTCTTCCAGAGCTACGCGCTCTACCCTCACATGACCGTCTTCCAGAACATCAGTTACCCCCTCAAACTCAAGAAAGTCCCGAAGGAAGAGAGGCGGAAGCAAGCACAGCGGGTGGCCGATATGATGGGCATCGGGCACCTGATGGACCGCAAGCCGGCCCAACTGTCCGGTGGCCAGCAGCAGCGCGTGGCGCTGGGCCGGGCGCTGGTCAAAGAGCCTAACTTGCTGCTCTTCGACGAGCCGCTCAGCAACCTCGACGCCCGTCTGCGGCTGACCATGCGGGCCGAGATCAAACGGTTGCAGATGGAAATGGGCATCACCTCCATCTACGTCACCCACGACCAGGTGGAGGCGATGACGATGGCGGACCGCATTGCGGTGATGAAAGACGGTAAACTGCAAGCATACAGCCTCCCGGAGGAACTGTACGACCAGCCGCGCACCCTGTTCATCGGCGGCTTTGTGGGCAGCCCGCCCATGAACTTTGTGGACGTGGAGGTCGTGCGCGAGAACGGTGACTATCACGCTCGTCGCGAAGGGTTCGACGTGGTGGTGCCGGCCGAGCGGGGCGAAAAGGCCACCGGCAAAGGCAACGTCATCCTGGGCATCCGCCCCGAGGACATCACGATTGCCGACACGGGCGTCTCCGGCGAAATCTACGTCGTCGAGCCGCTGGGCCGTGACGATCTGATCACCGTACACATCGGCGAGGCCGGCGTCCACGTGCTGGCCGACCCCACGCTGGGCTTGAAAATGGGCCAGAACGTGACGCTTGATTTCAACACGCACAAAGTGCAGTTCTTCGACCCGCAGACGGAGCAGTCGCTGCTCTGGACATAGAATCTGATCCGGCGATTGTCTGAGTTGATGAGGCCCCGGCGAGCGTCAGGGCATCGCGTCCTCTCCGGGGCCTTGTGGCTGTTAAGTGGGTGTTGTGGGGGAGAAAAACTTGAAGCTTTCGCAAGATCGGGTGATGACGGCCATTGTGGGGAGTTATCCCAAGCCAAAGTACTTGTTTCCTGGCAGTGGCCGCGAACTGCTCGATGAAGTCGGGATGACCTTTTATGACCTGGAAAAGCAGGTCGGGAGGCAAGAGTTTCAGGCACGGCTGGATCGTGCCGCGCTGATGGCGATCCAGGATCAGAATGAGGCCGGCATTGATCTCATCACCGATGGAGAGGAGCGGCGGGGGCACTATGTGCTGTACGTCCTGAGAAAGCTCGCAGGCATAGATTTTGAACACCTGACAGAGAAAACGGTCCGCAATGGCCGCTATGTTCGCAAGCTTCCCACAGTGATCGCTAAAATCGCGTACCAGCACCCTATTCTAGTCAATGATTTCGAGTTCACCAGACAACACACCAGAGAGATTGCCAAAATCGGCTTGCCAGGGCCGTCAACTGTGGTGGACAGTGTGGCGGATGCATACTACCATGGGGATGGGAAGCAGATGGCGCTGGATTATGCGCAGGCAATTCGCCGCGAAGTAAAGAATCTCATCGAAGCAGGCTGTCGGGTGATTCAATTTGATGACCCGGTGCTCCTTCGCTATCCAGAACAAGCCCAGCAGTGGGGGTTGGAGGCGTTGCAGGCTTGTTTCCGGGGGTTTGAGGACCAGGCGACGCTCATCGTTCACATTTGCCGCGGTTACCCCGACAAGCCGCTGGAGCGACAAGGGATTGCCTACAAGGCCAATGCGGACTACTACGAGGACATCCTGAGTTGGCTCAGTGATTCGACAATTGACGTAGTCTCTATCGAGGGGGCGCAGAGCAACCTGGACTTGGCTGTGTTGCCAGCAATTGGCAAGAAAACGGTGATGCTTGGGGTTCTAGACGTCGGTTCTAACGAGGTGGAGAGCCTGGAATCCTTGGTGGAGAGGGGACGGGAAGCACTGCGCTATCTGCCCAGGGAGCAGCTCATTCTAGCTCCGGATTGCGGAATGTTACAGCTTTCGCGCGCGGCTGCCAGGCAAAAGCTGGTCAATCTTGCCAGCGCGGCCAGGGTGTTGAACTCGTGACAGTGGGAATTGTCACCGGCGTGGGCTTTCTGGGCGCAGGTGTCGTGTTGCAGACCAGAAAACATGTCCGGGGTTTGACCACAGCCGCCATTATCTGGCTGGTAGCAGCCATAGGTATGGTAGTGGGGACCGGTTTTTACTTCATCGCCATCTTCACCAAGATTCTGTCTACGGCCTTTCTCGTTCTGCTAGCACCCATCAGCGGGCGACTGGAACGGCGAGCGCAGGAACGGGATAAGGACCAAGCCGACCAGAAGGCAAGAGCGGGGCAGATTGACCAAGAAGACGACGAAATGAATGAAGTTCATGGACTGAGGGGCGGCAGCACGGCGCCATGAATTCCTTGGTTGGAGGCGGGGTTTCGCAAGGTGAATAGCAAGCAGCGGGTGTTGGCTGCCATTAATCACGTTGAGCCTGACTGCGTGCCGGTGGACCTGTGGGCCTTGCCTCCCGTCACCGACAACTTGCGCGCTCACTTCGGCGTTGACAGCGACGAACGCGTGTGGCAAGCGCTGGGCATTGATCTGCGCTCCATCTGGCCGGAGTACGTCGGGCCACCGCTGCCCACTTCTGACGACGGCAGTTGGGTGGACTGGTGGTCCATCCGCAAGCGGATGATAGGTCCCTTCGAAGAGGTCGTCGAACCACCGCTGGCGGATGCCCAAACCAGCGCCGACGTCGAGGCCCATCCCTGGCCCGACCCCGATTGGTTCGACTACGACGGCTTGCGCCCCATCTGCGAAGCACTGAGCGAGTATGCCCTCGTCATTCGCGACCCCGGCCCCAATGCCACCTGTGTGCTGCGCCTGTCCATGTTTCTGCGCGGCATGGAAAAGTTCATGATGGACCTGGCGCTGAACCCCGACCTGGCCCAGGCCATCATCGCGCAGGTGGAGAGGTTCTACCTGGAACTGGACCGGCGCATCTTCGATGCCGTTGGCGATCTCACCGACATCTACTTCATCGCTGACGATGTGGGCGTGCAGGATGGGCTGATGATCAGCCCCAGGATGTTCCGCAAGTTCATCAAGCCCAGCCTGGAGCGCTTCATCGCGCAGGCCAAGGAGTACGGGCAGTGGGTTGAGTACCACACCTGCGGCGCCGTCCGCCGCCTGATCCCCGATTTCATCGAGATGGGCGTGGACATCCTTAACCCCATCCAGGTGTCGGCCAAGGGTATGGAACCGGCCGGCCTCAAGCGGGACTTTGGCGATGCCCTTTGCTTCCACGGCGCGTTGGATATTCAAACCGTCCTGTCGCCAGGAACACCTGACGAGGTGCGCACCGAGGTCGCGCGGCTGTGTCAGATTCTGGGGCAAGGGGGGGGATTTATCCTGGCCCCTACCAACAATGTTATGCCGGAAACGCCCATCGAGAATATCTTGGCGATGTATGAAGCGGTTCAAGAGGTAGACTTACATTCGCCAGGCTAGACCAATCCGAGCGCTGGATGCCCGAGCCCGCCATGACCAGCGGGGTGAGCATAGATGTATCCTGATCGTACCCGCGGAGGCTTGGGCGTCTTTGCTGTGGGGCCAAGAAACCGGGTTTTTCGTTGTCCAGACCCCCTCTTGGCAGCGGAAAAGCACCTGCGAGCAATGTTGCTCCACTCGCGGAGTACCAAAAACCCGGTTTCTGATTTTGAAGAGTGGGATTCTGTGAACTTCTACGTCTGAGACTGGGATGGCAATCTGATTGAACGGGTTGCCAGTCCGACCGATATGGTGTACCAGGGATGGTGTCTGCACGGACACCCCGGACGTGCTGTCGGAAGTCTTGCAAGAATGGAAAGGAAATCTATGACCTTATCACCCGACGTTGACATCGTGATGATCGGCCACTTTGCCAAAGACACTTTGGTGGTGGATGACAAAAGCGAGGTTGCCTCCGGCGGCGGGGTCTACTACGGCAGCGTGGCGCTGCGGCGCATGGGCGTCCGCGTGGCCGTCGTCACTCGCCTGCACCCGGACGACTTTCCGCGCCTGGACGAACTGAGGCAAGAAGGCGTGCAGGTCTTCGCCACACCTGCGCCAGAGACCTCTGGCATTGAGAATATCTACAACTCGGCCGACATGGAGCGGCGCGTCTGCAAACTGATGACCTTTGCCGGCCCCTTCCAGCAGGAAGATGTCCCCCACCTATCGGCTCAAGTTTATTTGATCACGCCCATTATCGCCGGCGAAGTAGACCTGCCTTTGCTCAAATCACTGGCCGCCCGCGGCCCGGTGGGCCTGGACGTGCAGGGCTTCGTCCGCGTCCGCGAGAACGGTCACCCTTCGGCAGGCTCAGGGCAGGCTCTGGTCTTTCGCCAGTGGCCCGACATGGCCGAAGGGCTGGCCCACGTGACCTACCTCAAGGTGGACCGCGCTGAGGCGGAGCTCCTCACCGGGCAGACAGCCCTGCGGGTCGCCGCCCGCCAACTGGCTACATACGGCCCTCGCGAAGTCGTCGTCACCCAGTCGTCGAGCGTCACTGTCTACGCCGACGGCCAGGTTCACGAAGCGCCCTTCACCCCCCGGTCGCTAGCCGGGCGCACGGGCCGGGGCGATACCTGCTTCGCCACCTACGTGGGCAAGCGGTTGAGTGCGCCTGCTGAAGATGCCTGTCGCTTCGCCGCCGCCATCACCACGCTGAAGCAGGAGCAACCCGGCCCCTGGCGCGGCACACTGGCCGATGTGGCGGCGGTGCTGGTGGGCAGGCGTCAGCAATCCGCGCAGGGCCGAATTGACAGGCGTGAGAGTCAATGATACAATAACCTCAAGGTCAATTCGGACAACTGGTGGAGAGGCCCGACACTGCTGGTAGATTTAGGGGTTATCCTTATCAGGAGGAAATCACATGGCTAAGTTACCTGACGGACGGGCCTTGCCCGGCAGACTTTTCATCGTCGAGGGCATTGATGGCTCTGGCAAGAGCACCCAGTTGGATATGCTGCGCAAGTGGCTCATCGGCCAGGGCTACTGCGTGGCCTTCAGTGAATGGAATTCCTCGCCGATTGTGCGGGACACGACCCGGCGGGGCAAGAAGAAGCATCTCCTGACGCCCACGTCGTTCAGTCTCATCCACGCCGCCGATTTCGCCGATCGTATGGAACGGCAGATGTTGCCGGCCCTCAAGGCGGGAACCATTGTCCTGGCTGATCGTTACATTTATACTGCTTTCGCCCGGGACGTGGCCCGCGGTGTCCATCCCCAATGGGTGCGCGAGGTTTATTCCTTCGCCATCCAGCCCACGGTAGCCTTCTATTTCCGTGTGCCGATGGACGAATCCCTCGAACGAATCCTGAGCGGACGGCCCAGTCTGAAATACTACGAGGCTGGGTTGGACGTGGGCCTCAGCAGCGATCCCTACAAAAGTTATGAGATATTCCAAGGCCGCATCCTGGAAGAGTATGAGAAGATGATTGATGAGTTCGGGCTGACGGTCGTAGATGCCACGTTACCGCTACTGGAGCAACAGGGGCAGGTACGGGAGATCATTGAGTCCCATCTGGGTGAAGTCTTGCGCGCCGAACACAGTGGCTGGCGCGAGGTGTTGGCCGCAGAATCCCTGCAAGGCCGTTACCTGGAAAAGATGTTCCCTACAGGAGATCAGTTATGATAACAGAGGTGCACTTCTACGGCCACGGCCTGCCCGCCTTCAAGAAAACGAAAACACGAAAGCGTCTGCCCGGCAAACTTATCGTCCTGGAGGGCACGGACGGGGTGGGGCGCTCGACTCAAATCGCCCTTCTCAGGGAATGGCTAGAATCGGAGGGGTACGCTGTGGCAGCGACTGGCCTCAAACGAGGCAAACTGTCCGGAAAGGCGATCCAAGCGGCCATGCAGGGGCATACTCTGGGTGACACGACGATGAATCTTTTTTACGCCACCGACTTCGCAGACCGCCTGGAGCGGGTTATCATCCCTGCCCTGCGGGCGGGCTTCCTGGTGCTGACCGACCGCTATATCTATTCCATCATCGCCCGTGCCCAGGTGCGGGGGGCCGACCCGGCCTGGCTCCGCGGCGTCTTTGGCTTCGCCCTGGTGCCGGACGTCGTATTCTACCTGCAGGCCGACCTGGCCCACCTGGTCCCCCGCGTGCTGAACACCCGTGGCTTCGACTACTGGGAATCGGGGATGGATTTTCTGGCCGGACGGGACTACTACGATAGTTACGTCGAATATCAAACCCGGCTACTGGCCCAGTTCGACGCTATCGCCGACGAGTTTGGCTTTGTGCGCATTGATGCCAATTGCTCCATCCACGAGGTCTTTCAATCGCTGCAAGCGGAGATCAAGGAACTGATCAAAGGCATGAAACCACCCAAGCGACCGAAGAAGGGGGAGAAGAAGGCAGAGGGGAAACCGAAGGAAAGGGCAAAGAAGGGAGAAGGCGAAGGGAAACCGAAAAAATCGGACGCAGATTAACACTGATGATTGAGATAAATCTGCGTCATCTGTGTCCTTGATTTCGTCTGTGAGATGTTGGACGGCCCGCCATTGAGTGTTTCGGTGCATTGAGAGGTATATGACAGGGCGCCGCGTTACTGTGATCGGAGGGGGCGCGGCCGGTTTGATGGCCGCCGGGCAGGCCGCCGAACAGGGGGCCGAAACGCTGCTCTTTGAAAAGATGGATCGCCCAGGACGCAAACTGCGCATCACTGGCAAGGGACGCTGCAACCTGACCAACGTGGCCCCGCTGTCCGAGTTTATCGCGCATTTTGGACCCAACGGACGTTTCCTGCGCCAGGCTTTTTCCCGGTTCTCCGCCTCCGAACTGGCGTCTTTTTTTGAGGGATTGGGAGTCCGCACTGTGACCGAGCGAGGGGGACGGGTCTTTCCGGCCAGCGGTCGGGCCCAGGACGTAGTGGACGCGCTGGTGCGGTGGGTTGACAAACGCGGCGTGACCCTGCGGACCCGGTCGCCGGTGGAGCGGCTGCTTGCTGAGGGAGGACGGGTGGTCGGGGTGCAGGTGTTTCGTGGGCGGGCTTATCGTGCAGATGCTGTGATTGTCGCTACCGGCGGGACGTCTTACCCCGCCACCGGGTCAACGGGGGATGGGTACCGGCTGGCCGAAGCGGTGGGACATACCATCGTGCCGATCCGACCCGCGCTGGTTCCCCTGGAGACGTCCGGCGACGTCGCCCCCAGGTTGCAAGGCCTGAGCCTGCGCCACGTGACCGTCCGGGTGTGGGTGGATGGGAAAAAGCGGGCGGAGGCGTTTGGCGAAATGCTCTTTACCCACTTTGGCGTTTCCGGGCCGATCATCCTCTCCCTGAGCAGGCAGGTCGTGGATGCGCTGTGCCAGGGCCAGAGAGTGATCCTTTCCATTGATCTCAAGCCGGCGCTCGACGAGCGCAAACTGGATGCACGTCTCCTCCGCGACCTGGACGCGCATGGCAAGCAGCAGTTTCGCACGTTGCTCAAGGGGTTGCTCCCCAGGAAACTGATCCCGGTCTGTACAGGTCTGACGTCCATCTCCCCGGACAAGGCTGGGCACCAGATCACAGCCCAGGAGCGCAAGCGGCTACGGATGTGGCTGAAGGATTTCCGCCTGGAGGTGATCGGGTACCGCCCTTTTACGGAGGCGATCATCACCGCCGGTGGGGTGGATACGCGAGAGGTTGACCCACGCACGATGGCTTCGCGCCTGGTGGGGGGCCTTTACTTCGCCGGCGAGGTGCTGGATGTGGACGCCGACACTGGCGGCTACAACCTGCAGGCTGCGTTTTCCACCGGTTGGGTTGCTGGCCGGTCTGCGGCGCGGTAAGGAGGAACGTGAAGCTCTACCTGGTGCAACACGGTGAGGCCAAGAACAAGGCCGAAGATCCACAGCGACCACTGACCGAGCGCGGGAGAGATGACGTGGTGCGGGTGGCGGCCTTCGCCGCTCGCGCTGGCTTGCAGGTGGACCAGATTCGACACAGTGGCAAGCGCCGCGCCGAGGAAACAGCGGCTATCCTGGCCGAACATCTGTCACCGGCCGAGGGGGTCGTCGCCAGCCCCGGGTTGGCCCCCAGGGACGACGTTCGTCTGGTGGCAAAAGCCCTGCGGGACGAAACGCAACCGGAGATGCTCGTCGGTCACCTGCCCTTTCTCGACCGGCTGGCCAGCCTGTTGGTCACAGGAGATGCAGAGTGCTCCATCGTGCGCTTTCAGAAAGGCGGCATCATCTGCCTGGTGCGCGAGGATGGGAACTGGGCCATCGGCTGGATTATCACGCCGGATCTGATCCCAAAAAGCAGCCGTTAGCCGGAAGCCGGAAGCCATTAGCCAAGAACAGCCACTGCTAATCGCTAATTAGGAGGAGGACAACGTGGGCCGTTTTGTGATGCTGTCGGGGCCCTCTTGTGTGGGCAAGGGGCCGCTGCACAACGCTCTCAAGAGGTTCTATCCCCACCTGGAGCGGAAACTGGAAAAACTGGTCCTGTTCAACAGCCGGGCGGCCCGGCCGGGCGAACAGGATGGCGTGGATTACCATTTCCGCCCCCGCCAGGAGATTGAGGCCCTTCGCGGCCGGGAGGGGTACATCGTGTTGGACGTGCGGGGCGATCTCCAGGCCCTGGACGTGGGTAATTTGCAGGGGATTCTGAGCGGGGAGAAGGATGCCTTCTTCGAGGGCAACCCCTTCGTGCCTATGGAAGTCCTGAAGTCCCCTCTGCTGTCCGATGTCCCCAAACTGAGCGTCTTTCTCTCCCCCTTGTCCAGGGACGAGATACTCTTCCTGAAGGACCCCACCAGGCGGGTCTCGCTGCCGGACTTCGTGACCGGCGTGATGCGTCGCAAGCTTCTGCGGCGCACCCAAAAGCAGAAGGGCCTCCTCTCCCAGAAGGACCTCGAAAACATCGAGCGGCGGGCCAGTAGCGCTTACCAGGAGATGCAACTGGCCTGGCACTTCGACTACGTGATCCCCAATCACGACGGGGAGGACAGCGAGAACTGGGATGCGTTCTATTACCCCATCGGCGACGCGCGGAAGGCGTTGCTCGCTTTCGCGGCCATCCTCAGTGGCCAGGAAACCGGGTACGCGGAGCAGTGGGAGCGGGACTTGCTGCCTTCACGTGGCCCTCACCCCCGGACCCTCTCCGCTCCCCCCCGGTCCCCCCCAACTCTGGGGGGGGAGGTGGGAGGGGGGGCGAACTTCCCCCCCAGGGTTGGAGGGGATTGAGGGGGGGCGAACTTCCCCCCCAGGGTTGGAGGGGATTGAGGGGGG
>Ga0209121_10003931_pt1 | contig 14087 bp, 19 predicted proteins | sample Cruoilmetagenom3_FD_187292 | JGI IMG/M metagenome (GOLD analysis project Ga0209121, IMG submission 187292) | Oil polluted marine microbial communities from Coal Oil Point, Santa Barbara, California, USA - Sample 3 (SPAdes) (version 2) | ecosystem: Environmental > Aquatic > Marine > Oil seeps ...
CCGGATCAAGAAGAGCGCAAAGAAAGATCTCGATGCTCTCGATGATAAGACCTATATCAGAATCGATAGAAACATTCAGAGGCTGATTCTTCTTGACATGAGCGTAGGGGTCATCCCTGATACTTGATCGATAGAATGATCCTCTGCACAACATCCGGGGGGAGATTTTTGAGATCCTTTCTCGCTTTTGCGGTATAGTTGGCCTTGTAGCTCATAGCAGGTCAAACTCTTCCATAATCTCTTCTTCGGAGTGCAAGCGCCCCTGTTTGATGTCTTCAAGTGCCTCTTCAATGCCCTGTATCGCCTCATCGCTCAGTGGTCGCACTTCGATCGCCAGATTCGTCAACCGCGCAACGACTGAATTATATGATTCACGAGGATGACGTTTCAGATTCGTCAGCAGGTCCTTCACTCCGGGTTCTATGCAGATCGTCGTGCTGGCTGCCATATAGTATACTATAGATTCTTATATATCATAATACTATCCGGTTCCCTGACCCAGGTCACAAGAACCCCTTGCAGAGAAGAGATACCACTCGTCTGTCTTGATATTGCGCCATGCCCGACGACGGTTGCGTCTGATGTGGTGCTGCTATGATATTGCGTGCTTCTACTCGCCATGTCCTAAGGCAAATCAACAACGAGCGGCGGTATAATTTTAGACAGCTTGGATAAAAACAAAATAAGAGAGCAGGAATTGCTGGTGTTTCCCCGGGAATCGGGTGATCAGCCGTTTATACGTAGCCAGATACGCTCTGTAGAATCATCAATACATCAAGCGAGGTCACCCGGTTATCACCATTCATATCCGCTTCTCGTGTATCAGGAATCGCTCCGACCACCATCAAGAGCGCGATTGCCGCATCTGATATGGTGATCGTACCGTCGTGGTTGAGATCGCCGCAGATGCCATCCACCGTTATGATTTTACTGGTTGTGTCGGTTGTGCCGTCATCGCCTGTTACGGTCAGGGTTACGGTGTAACTGCCCGGGATGGTGTAGGCGTGGGTTATTACCGGACACGAGGTGGTTGTTGTGTTTTCGCACCCGTCGTCCCAGTTGTATTCTACAATCCTTCCGTCCGGGTCAGTGGAACTACTGGCATCGAAGGTTATGTTTTGATCCACAACCGGGTGGATAGGAGCATACGTGAAAGACGCTCTGGGATGAAATGCGCCATTCCACCAGTCATAAAAGAAGATATCAGTATAAAATTCAGCCACATCTTCATTCTCGATGATCAAACCTGCTTCCCGGTTGTTTCTCGCGCTGTTCTCATTCCAGTTGATGCTTGAGATCAGAACCTGACTGTGGTCAACGATCACACCTTTGTTATGTGTTTTGTTAAGCCCCATCCCAACGTTGTCTATTAGCTTTGCTTCAAGATTTAAATTTTCATCTGCGGCAATATCGTTCAGACACTCGACTATCCCCTCATTCTTCTCCCCATACACAGAGTCAAGCAATATCTTCACCTCACATCCCCTCCTTGATGCGTTGATCGTAGCCTCCAGGAAGGGATTTGGTTCCGGGTCGGCAGGAGTACCCCAGTTCCTGATATAGAGCTGCTCCACATAAACAGAATCGTTCGCTCCTTTTATCACGCCGATGATAGATTTGGTCTCCAGTAGCGAGGTGTCCGGAGATAAAACAGGAGAAACATTGAACTTGCCTGAAACAATCTCGCTACCGAACGGACGGGAGTAATTGCCAGTCAGGATTGTGCGGTCTGGCACGAAATCAGGCGGGGGGCTGCCATATTTAGTCCCGTAGATCGGGTCATCCGATGTGAATGGAAAGCTGTCCTTGCTTGCAGGCTTCCAATCCTCAACGAATACGCTGCTGAAATAATCTGCGGTATCCGGATTGTTTATGATGATGCCCCAGCCCCTGTTTCCAAAAGTATTGTTGATGGGCACACCTGTATTTTTCCAGTTCTCTGAGGTTACTATAGTCGTTTCATCGTCTATAATCGCATATTTCGCATGATTGAATGCGTATCTGTCATGAATACCTCTGTCTCCATCAGATATCATGAACCTGACATCTCCGCCTGCAGTAACGGTCTTGCTTGCAACATACCTTTCTTCATCGGCAATCCCGTTTACAGGGCCACCTTCAAGCATCATCTTAACTTCAACTCCCCGTTCTATCGCATCTATTATGCGATCCATCAGATAGAAGTTATGAAATTGGTAAAGATTAAGGCAAATCGATTCATTGGCATTGTCGATCGCATCTGCGATTGCTGTAAAGCTGCTGTCCGGGGAGGTGAATACCGTCACATTCCCGTCAAAACCGAATGTCTCATAAGAGAAGTGCGACTGTCCGACACCGTACACCCGAAAGTCGTTCCAGTCTTCTGCAGAATCCGTATCCTCATATTTATCAGTGGTTTCATCTCTGTCCCGCTCCAGGATCACACCCTCACGCACACCCTCCACAGGTGTACCGGTCCACCCACCTACAGCATCAGAGTCAGAGCTGCCATAAATCACAACATCCACGATATCGCCTTTTTCATCCTTCAGGATCACTTCATCTCCTGCATTAGATAATTTTATTGTTCTATAAGTTTCTATCATATCCGGTGTCGAATCGGAATCCACACCATACTCAAAATCCGCTCTCTGGAGCGTCTCATCATAGAATGCGGTTGCATTATACGCGAGATACAAACAATTCCCCGCATCCATACCTGTCAATGATGGGAATGTGATAGCACCCTCAAGATCGGTTATCTGCCAGCCACCAATCTCGATTGGATATTCGGTTGGATTGTGTATTCTTATGAATTCGCCATCGGTATCCCCCTTCAGATAGGTGTCGTAGTATATTTCCGTAATCATCACATTTTCGGATCGGTCCGGAACTGCTGGATTTGCTTCGACACAAAGAGCAGTTCCCAGAATCATAAATACCAGAATCATCCGGATTGCTTTTATGTATGGCGTTTCAACACTTCTTGATCTCTCTTCGTGTATGTACATCATCGATCTCATCTCTATCCATCCAATGCTTTTCGTTGTTGACTCCTATTTCGGGGACGCAGCATATAATTCACCCCCAACCCCTACAAGCATCCCACCGCCTCCGGGGAACGATTCTCTGCATCTTCTCTGATATTTGCGTGATCGGAGTTTTTTCTGCATCGGAGGGCGTTTTGGAATGATGGGCACATCTGGCATTCAGGGAATATATCGGTATCGGTATGAAATCAGGGTTTCCGATATTCCAGACTGCCGGTGGTTGCTGGCAGAGATCCCGGTGATAAAGTACATCAGTGAAAGCGGATCTGTTAGCAGTTTTGCTGACATAGCATAGTTTTTCTGAAATCATTTAAGTACGGTGCAATTCAAAATGTACGTTCTATGGCAATGTCTAAGAAGGATATGGTAAGAAGGAGCTCTAAGAAAAAGGCAATGTTAGAAGAACTTGAAAAACAAGCTGCGTCCGGAAGTGGCGATGCAAAGAAGAAACTTGCAAAAGCGAAGAAAAAAATGAAATGATCATTAAGATATTGGGGTGAAAGATCATCTGCGTCTAAAAAGCATTTATTACCCGCAATCAAGAACTAAAAGTTGCAGAGGACGTAAAATGAGCGATGAAATCCGGATCGGGATTATTATATGCGACCGCTACCGTGCATGTGCCGGAGGCAAATGTCTGAGGGCGCTTAACAACAGGGAAGGTGCATTCAGCATTTATGAGGGCAAAGAGGTGAAACTGGTAGGATATACTGCGTGTGGTGGCTGCCCTGGCGGAAATATCGAATATGCTCCGGAGGAGATGAAGAAGAACGGGGTGGAGGTGATACACCTCGCCACAGGGCTGGTCGTCGGATATCCGCCATGCCCCCGTGTGACCCACTTCCGTGACTTTATCCGGGCAAAATATGGGCTTAATGTTGTGATCGGGACGCATCCGATCCCCCAGAACTACTATGAGACGCATACGACACTCGGGACATGGAACTCTCCGAGATGGACTGAGATCATCCAACCGACACTTGCGGATGAAGAGACCCGGTTGTTGTACGACTGATATTGGAGTTATGGGATTATGTGATGATGGAATGACATAATGCTGGAATTGAGCGTTCTTGTGGATAACAATACCCTGATAGATCGTTACTTTCAGGGTGAACCGGGAGTATCCTATCACCTTCAAAACGGAGGCACCAGGATCCTGTTTGATGCGGGATATTCGGATGCGTTCATAAGAAACGCGGAAAAGATGGGCATTCGCCTGCTGGACCTCGACAGCGTAGTACTCTCTCACGGGCATCTTGATCATACATGGGGCATTTACCATCTGATCAAACTCTATACCGAAGCAAGAATGGAAAAGGTAGATTGTGATAATCCAAGTCTTGTAGCCCATCCTTCTGCATTTTTAACCAGAACAGTTGACGGTATCCCGGAGATTGGTTCGTTAATCTCGGAAGATAAGTTATCCCGGCACTTCAATATGAGATTGAGCAAGGAACCCCTGTGGCTGACTGATAACCTGGTTTTTCTCGGTGAGATTGAAAGAGCGAATGACTTTGAAGCGATGGTGCCGATTGGAAAAATCCTGCGAGATGGAACTGAAGAAGACGATTATGTGATCGACGATTCTGCGCTGGTTTATACATCACCGAAAGGGCTTACGATCGTTACGGGTTGTTCGCACACAGGGATCTGCAACATCACCGAATATGCAAAGAATATCTGCGGCGATGATCGAGTGGTTGACATAATCGGGGGATTTCACCTGCTCGCGCCCTCTTACGAACAGCTACAGGGAACTTATGAGTATATGAAGGAATTACAACCGGAAACCGTGCATGCCGCCCACTGCACTGACTTGAATTCGAAGATTATGTTATCTCAAGTTGTGGACCTGAGGGAGGTGGGTGTGGGCTTGAGGTTGGTGTATGAATGAACCACGTGGCTGCATGTCAGTGATTTCAAACGGTGTGAGCGCTCGATATTTTTGACTACATACTGCAACTATATAGGCGATACACGGACGAGGATTTTACGGGGCTTCGGTTTAAAAACGGTTTTTTTCAAAAAAAATCGAGTAAAAAAACTGCCCTTTGGGAGCGGGCTTGCGATATACATTTTCGTAAATAAAAAAAGAAAAAAGAAAAGAGTCCGTTTGGAACCTATTATTCGGCACTGTCTAAAAATCCAGTGATTTATCACCGCGGAGAACGCGGAGGGCGCAGAGTTTCGATACCGTTTCAATCCTCGCTTTGGTTTCCTGGTGCCTCTGCGCTCTCCGCGTGCTCTGCGGTAAAAATTTAAGGATATAGTGATTTCACTGGAATTTTCGATTGTGCCCTATTATTCCTTTAGTATCACTATCTCTGTCGCTTTGATCACTGCTTCTACTTTATCGCCTTCTTTCAGATCAAGATCTTCCACGGCTTCTTTCGTTAGCATCGAAGTCAGGATAGCGGGCTCGGTAATCTCGATCTTTACGGTAGATGCGACCTCACCTTTCTCTATTTTCTTCACAACGCCTTCAATCTGGTTTCTTGCGCTTATTCTCATTTTTGGTGTCCTCCTTTGCTTGTTACAACCACTGTCGCGGTTGCATGATGTGCAAATATTGCGGCATACCATAAGAACATATCGCCCTGTCCGATCTTCAGTCAGTTTCATGTCCCATGTTCTGCAATTCCGATTACATATCAGGTCAATCATTTTAACTTGACCCTTATCCTACTATAAACCAAAATGCATTTATACCGGTTTCACGAACGCGTATGTTATTCACTGGATACGGCGGCGATACACAACCATAATTGGAGAACTCATAATGAAAAAAACAACGATATTCGTGGCGATAATTCTGCTTTGCAGTGCAATCGCACCTGGATGCATCGGAGAAAATCAGGAACAGTCAGAAACAGGAAACCCGGAATCGCTCCTTGTTTACTGTGGTGCAGGGATGAAAAAGCCAATGGATGAACTTGGACCTTTATTCGAGCAGAAATATGGTGTAAAAGTAACATACAACTATGCTGGCTCCGGGCATCTGTTAAACCAGATGGAACTGGCGCAGCAGGGAGATGTTTATCAGCCAGGGTCAACGTACTATTTCGACATTGCCCGGGAGTTGGGTCTCATCGATTACGAAAAGCGTGTAGCATACCACGTACCTGTGATAGCGGTCCCGAAGGGAAATCCCGCAAATATAACCTGTCTGAATGATCTCGCAAAGCCCGGGGTAAAAGTTGCTCTCGGAGACCCGAAGGCGTGCGCGATTGGAAAGTTAGGAGATAAGATCCTGGAGAAGAACGGGATCAAGGATGCTGTAGTGGACAACGTCATCGCCCGTGGTGCTACGGTAAATGCACTCATCGTTTATGTATCCAGAGGGGACGTGGATGCAGCAATAACATGGCAAGAAACGGTGCTTTTCGCTCCCGATGAGACCGATATTATAAAGATACCGGAAGAGGAAAACATCATAAAGACAATTCCGATAGGAACATTAACGTTTTCGGAAAACAGAGACTATGTAATGAAGTTCGTTGATTTCGTTACCTCTGATTACGGCAAAGCGATCTACGAGAAATATGGGTTCACCCCATATCCAAGTGAGAAGTATAATATATGATTTGCGAGGACGAGGCAACATCATGAAACTGATCGATGATCTGATCTCTGATCTATCAAACGTGGATGCGGATGTGAAAGTCCGTGACGTGCATGTTGGTTATACATGGATCGGCGTCCTATCCCGAAACTGCGGGGTTGCAAAGAATCTTGGTGAACGGCACGACTATATGGTGCGGAATATCGGGGGACTGACCGAGAAGACAGCAATAGAGCTTGCAGAGTACTTAAAATCGTGGAACATGATCGAGGCGGGCATCGGTCTTGCAGCAGTCAACTCGATGATCGCCCCGCGGGGCAAGGAATTGAATGTAACCAACTTTCTGCTCGAAAACGGGGCTGGCAAGAATATAGCGATGGTCGGGCATTTTCCGATGGTTAATGACTTGCGGAAAGTTGCAGATGAACTGTGGGTCTTTGAGAGGCAGCCCCAGAAAGGGGATTTGCCGGATACGGCAGCAGAACACCTGATCCCACAGGCAGATATTGTTGCGATAACGAGCTCATCGATCGTAAACAAGTCACTCGAGCGGTTACTGGAGTTAAGCCAGGGGTTCACGATCGTCCTCGGTCCGGGCACGCCGATGTCTGATGTTCTCTTCGATTACGGCGCGGATATGATCGCAGGAATACGGGTTACGGATGAGGCGAGGATGATGGCAAAGATCGCACAGGGCGGTGGCAAGGTGAAGCAGTTTAAGGATGTAATTGAGTTTCTGGTGATGGAGAGATGAGTTCCTCCTTTAGGATTTTATTATCCCTGATCGCGGGCATCTTCTTTGGCTTTATCGCAATTATAATCACGTGCCTCCTCACAGCGACATCCTTTGCCGAGTTTGCAGGCGAGATCAGATCCCCTGAAATCATATCAGCCATCCTCTTGAGCCTCAAAACCTCGATCGCTGTCGTTCTTCTTGCGCTCCTCTTCGGGATCCCGGCTGCATACATCCTTGCGACAAAGCGGTTCAAAGGCAAAAATATCCTTGATACGCTGGTCGATCTTCCGATCGTATTGCCGCCGCTCGTCTGCGGTCTTGCGATCCTCATCGCGTTTGGTGGGCAGGGGGTCTTCAGCCGGTTTGATGTCCTGTTCACGGTAAAGGGGATAATCATCGCACAACTCTTTGTAGCGTCCCCTTTTTTGATAAGATCGGCGAAGACTGCGTTTGAATCGATCGATCGGGACGTGATGGATGCTGCAAGAACGCTCGGGGCATCGGAATTTTACATGTTTAAGAAGGTATCGGTTCCGCTTGCCAGAAACGGAATCGCATCTGGCGTTGTTATGACATGGGCTCGTGCTCTTGGCGAGTTTGGAGCAACTGCGATGGTTGCCGGGTGTATCCCGCACAGAACCGAGACGATGACGGTTGGAATCTACATGCATGCGATGTCAGGCGATATCAGCGCGTCTGTCGCACTCTCACTGATCTTGATGTCTTTCGCGTTCACAACGCTCATCGTATTCAAATATCTCGGAACTATCGGAGATGGAAATCTCGGAACATGGGGGGCAGAGGCGCAATGATTCAGCTGGACGGCATCTGCAAATCTTTTGGAGAAAACGAGGTGTTGAGCTCGCTTGATCTGTCTGCAAAGAAAGGAGAGATGTTTGTCCTTCTCGGGTCGTCCGGATGCGGGAAGACGACCACGCTATCGGTGATCGCAGGACTTACGAAGGAGGACAGGGGGGACATCTACATAGATGGGTCACGAATAAATGATACGCCACCTCACAAGAGGGGGGTCGGTTTTGTATTCCAGAATTATGCGTTATTTCCGCATCTGAACGTCTATGAAAATGTTGAATTCGGATTGAAAGCGGGAAATAAACGGAGTAAACGAGGCGGCAATAAGACTGAAGTGAAAAGAGCCCTTGAGCTCGTTGGTCTCGATGGATTTGAGAAGAGAAATCCGATGAAATTAAGCGGCGGGGAACAGCAGAGGATTGCTCTTGCAAGGGCGCTTGCAACGGAACCGGAATGTATCCTTATGGATGAGCCGCTGAGCAATCTGGATGCGGTCGTTCGTGAGCGGTTGAGATGCGAGATTGCACAGTTGCAGCAGGATATCGGGCTAACAAGCATCTATGTGACGCACGATCAGGTTGAGGCGATGGCGCTTGGCGACCGGATCGCTGTCCTGAACAACGGGAGAATCGAGGAGGTCGGAACGCCTGAGAAGATCTTTTATAAGCCGGAGAACGAGTTTGTTGCGAGGTTTATCGGCATGAAGAACATCTTTGAGGGGAAGATTACCGCGCTGGACGAGGATAACGGGGTTCTACAGATCTCAACAGGAAATTTCGACCTGACCACGGTTTTCGTGCCGTCAAGCGTTGGGACTCGTGTGAAAGCGTGTGTCAGACCGGAAGAGATCATCCTCGCAAAGCCTGACCGGGATACGAGCGTGCGGAGCGCAAGAAATGAGATCGCGGGTAGAATCACCAACATATCCCAAAACGGTCCCTTGATGAGGGTTTTCGTCGATGTCGGGGGAGATGAGATGTCTGTTGACATAACAAGGCTTGCAGCGCGTGATCTGGGACTGAACCGGGGAGACCGGGTTCTATTGACGTTTAAGGCAACGTCGGTTCATGTGATACTATGATTTTATGAATTTGGTAAACCAAGTGCATCTTCAAAAAAGGGTTTATATACTCTTTCACTGATTAGTAGTTATGAAAATCAACCTATCAGGCAAAACAGATAATCAGACAGTAGAGACCAACAAATATCTGGTAGATAATGGCGAAAACCCTATAGTCGATCCGGAAGCAATCCAGGAGGTGCGAGATGAAAAAATTTAATCTGACAGCCACGATATGGAGCGAAGAGGGCGTAGATGTTTCAAAATGTCCTGAATTGGGCGTTGCAAGTTGTGGGGACACACCGGAAGAGGCGCTTATTAATTTAAAAGAAGCAGTAGAACTTTATCTCGATAACGCCAGAGTGGTAGGACTTATTGCAGATGTAGAAACTGCTCTCACATCTTCTCATAAATTCACCTCTGCATTCGAGGTCTGCATGAAGAAGATTCCAGTGGTTTTCAGACGACGTGATCAGGGTATTGAAAAAGGCGGGGTTTGAGTATGCTCCAAAGCGTGGCAAGGGCAGCCACACCGCGTTTTACAGGATTGATGAAGAAGGGCGTAAATTGCTTGTTATTGTTCCAAAAAGGAAAGAACTGCCAAAAGGAACTCTTTTTTCCATTCTTCAACAAGCTAATTTATCAAAAGATGACTTTATTAAACTCTTGAAGTGAATGACTGAAATAGCGAGAGAAAAACCAACAAACCACCAGAGATGCCCCAAAATTCATTCGGAGGTAGCATGGATGGGGCTGCAAGGTGTCACTATTCGTTTGGAAATCTATTAGGTGAATTAAGGATGACAATAGAAGAGCAGGTGAAACTGGCAGAAGATGCGGCACTCAGGATCGCATCCGCAACAACAGAGGCAAAGAACAGTGCACTTACGCGTGTAGCTCGCAACCTGGATGAGAACAGGGATGAGATCAAAAGGGTGAATGCGAAGGACGCAGAGGACGCAGAGAAAGCAAACCTCGCACCAGCACTTATCAAAAGGCTCAAACTCGATAGCCAGAAGATCGATGAGATGATCGAGGGCGTGAGATCGGTGATCGGGCTCGTTGATCCTGTTGGAAAGGTTCTATCTGCAACCGAACTCGACGACTCGCTAACACTTTACAAGGTTAGAACCCCGATCGGCCTCATAGGTGTGATCTTTGAGTCACGACCCGATGCGCTCGTTCAGATTTCATCGCTCTGCATCAAGTCAGGAAACGCGGTCGTGCTGAAAGGCGGTTCTGAAGCTAAAGGCAGCAACAGGATACTGTTTAACCTGATAAAAGATGCAATCGAAGAGGATGCGGTATTCAAAGACTCAATCCAGCTTATCGAGACGAGAGAGGACGTGCGTGAGCTTTTGAAACTCGACAGCCACATCGATCTCATGATCCCGAGAGGATCGAATGCGCTTGTGAGATACATCCAGGAGAACACGAAGATCCCGGTACTCGGGCATTCGGACGGGATATGCCATGTTTACGTGGATAAAGACGCCGATATCGATATGGCGGTAAATATTGCGTTCGATTCGAAGTGCCAGTATGCAGCAGTCTGCAATGCGATGGAAACCCTCCTTGTCCATACGGATGTTGCAGATGAGCTCCTACCGAGGGTCAAGGCAATGTATGATGCGGAGGGCGTCGAGTTGAGGGGTGATGAGCGGGTGAGCGCGGTGATTAAGTGTGATGCGGCATCTGATGAGGACTGGATAACCGAGTACAACGACCTTATCCTCTCGATTCGAATCGTTGACTCGCCCGGAAGCGCGATCGATCATATAAACCGGTATGGCAGCCACCACACCGATGCGATCGTAACATCTGATAAATTGACGGCAGAGCGCTTCTTAAGCGAGGTGGACTCGTCATCGGTGATGTGGAACTGCTCAACAAGGTTTGCGGACGGGTTTCGGTACGGGCTTGGTTCCGAAGTAGGGATCTCGACCGGCAAGATTCACTCTCGTGGTCCCGTCGGGCTTGAGGGTCTTACGATCTACAAGTATAAATTAATAGGGGCAGGGCAGATCGTTGCCGATTACGCCGATGGCAGGAAGCGGTTTACCCATCGGCAGGTGGCGTGAGGTGGGAAATGAGGTCGCTTCGAACGGATCGGGTCGTTGTCAAGGTCGGTACGAACACGCTCGCAAGTGAGAGCAAGGGTCTCAACTACGTACTGATCGAGAGCATCGCAGAGCAGATATCCAGACTCAAGGAGCAGGAGCATGAGTTCATCGTCGTCACATCCGGTGCGATCGGGCTCGGGTGCAATGAACTTTCGCTTCCGGAAAGACCGTCCGAGATTGTTCTGCGGCAGGTTTGCGCTGCGATCGGGCAGAGCAAGGTTATGGGTGTGTATCATCGGGCTTTCGAACATTACGGCGGGATCGTTGCCCAGATCCTCCTCACTTACGACGATTTCAGGGATGAATCAAAGCACAAAAACCTTAGAAACGGGATACGCAAACTCCTGAAGCTGGGTGTCACGCCGATCATCAATGAGAACGATGTCGTTGCGATAGACGAGATCGCCGGGGCGTTTGGCGATAACGACAGTCTCTCCGCGATGGTCTCTGTCGATGCGGGCGCAGGTCTTCTGATCCTCCTGACCGATGTCGATGGCTTGTACGATGGCGATCCGAGAAATAACGATGGTGCAAGGTTGATCGGGACGGTTACCGAGATAACGCCAGAGATCGAGGCGGTGGCAGGCAGAACCGGATCCCGACTCGCTGTTGGCGGGATGAAGACAAAGATCGATGCCGCAAGGGTCTGCATGGAGGCAGGCTGTGATCTCGTGATCGCAAATGGGCGGGAGGATGACGTGATCAGGAGGATTGTTGAGGGCGAGGAACTGGGGACGCTCTTTCGTGGGAGGCGCGATTAGCTATGATAACAGTTGATGATGCGACAGAGATTTTGAATCGTTTCTCTCTTGATCGGAGAACTTATGTGGAATTGAAAGATTCATTCGGACGTGTTCTGTCAGAGGACATCGTTTCAGGGATCGATGTCCCGTCTTTTGACCGGTCGGATATGGATGGATATGCGATCAGGGGTCGGGATCTCGATGGCAGAAGGTTTAAGCTGGTTGGAGAGGTGCACGCGGGAGGCGACCTGGAGGTTGTCATCGGTGAGGGCGAGTGCTCTTATGTTGCAACCGGTGCAAATATCCCGGATGGGGCAAATCTCATTGTTCCGGTCGAAAACACGGAAAAGATCGGCGATGACGTGATAGTTTACGAACCCGGAAAGGAATCGCACATTTCAGAGAGAGGGTGCGACATGAAGCGAGGAGAGACCGTTCTAAGGGCGGGTTGCATCGTAAATGACCGGAATATCGGAATCCTTGCAGCACTGGGCATCCGGGACGTTCCGGTCTATGATATTCCCACCGTTGCGATCATCTCCACAGGCGATGAACTCGCCCGGATCAATGATGTGAACTCGATGACACTCTCAGCAATCGTTGCACAATCCGGCGGCTCACCGGTTTTTATGGGAACCGTGACCGATGATATTTCTCATATAAAACAGAAAATAAAGGAGGCAGCGGAGTGCGATGTCATTATAACGTCCGGAGGAATCTCATCCGGAAAGAAAGACCTTATGCCGATCATCGTTTCAGAGATCGGGGAGGTGCTCTTCCACAGGGTCAGGATGCGCCCGGGCATGCCGATGCTTGCTGGCAGGATAGATGAAAAACCGATTCTCTGCATGCCAGGGAATGTGACGTCTTGTCTGGTCTGCGGGCACGTGTTTCTGCCCCAGATGATCCGGCGGATGGTGCATCTGCCGTTTGCGAGGGCTGTGCGGCGTGCGAGATTGTCAGAGGGGGCGGTCTCGGAGTACGGGATGCGCCGCTATCTTCCGGTTAAATTGGTGGACGGGGTCGCATATCCAACGTTCAAGGGATCTGGTCTGATCACGTCGATCGGGTATGCGGATGGCATGGTTGCGATCGGAGAGGGGGAGACGCTCGTGGAAGGAGAAGTCGATGTGTGGGTGCTTTGAGGATTCGTGAGGATCCAAAGCACAGGAAACGATAATCAGATGATCAGTGACCGTCACGGTATTTGAGCAGGCGGCAGCTATCGCAGGTATCTCACAACCCGCTCGTACCCCGCACCCTTCCGAAGAACCTGCATGTCCACAAGATCGACAACGGTTGAAGCGACCCCGTACACACACTTGCCGCCATCGATGACACAGTCAGCACCGTCCAGCACATCCTCACTGATCTCGCAGACCTCACGCGCTGGCAGTTCTCTTGGCAGGTTGGCACTGGTGGATGTGACCGGGGTTCCTGAAAGATCGATCAGTCTGATCGTTATCTCGTGATCCGGATACCTGATCCCGACCCGGTCAGAGCCCGCGGTCAGGATGTCAGGGACGACCGTTGTTTTTACAGATCAAAATAAATCCAAACTCTTTGTAACACGAAACCTTTAAATGGATAAGATAGCTGTTACTTTTACAATCGATATCATGAGAATGATATTAGGCAATCATAAATCAATAACAAGTGATACAATGGATCTGAACAATCTAATCATCTTTGGAATACTCACAAGCACTTTAGTATTTGCAGTAAAGACCGGGATTGGATGCGGTTTTGCAAGCCTGCAAAGGAAAGAAATACTATGTATTGGGGCAGTATATTTTGCAATCTCGGTTATCCTGAGTTGGGTAACACTGCCACCCGGTTTCTCAGAACAGGTACTTTCTTACGGCGTTCTCGTAATGGCGATCCTTGCAATCGGAATGATCGTAGGAGGGTTTTATACTGTAAGACAATGGGTATCGAAAAGTTGCGACATCTCGAGGAAATCCTTTTTGTGGCTCTCTTTCCCATGTCCGATCTGCCTTGCAGCCATCTTTCTTGCA
>Ga0209121_10003932_pt1 | contig 14085 bp, 12 predicted proteins | sample Cruoilmetagenom3_FD_187292 | JGI IMG/M metagenome (GOLD analysis project Ga0209121, IMG submission 187292) | Oil polluted marine microbial communities from Coal Oil Point, Santa Barbara, California, USA - Sample 3 (SPAdes) (version 2) | ecosystem: Environmental > Aquatic > Marine > Oil seeps ...
TTGTAAAGAATTTTCCATTATCCCCCCTCCCTTCAATTCCCTCCCGCCAGTGGGAGGGAAAGTTACTATATGGTATATATTCCCCCGTATTATTTCCTCGCCCTTGATGGGAGAGGATTGAGGTGAGGGTGATTGTATTCTTTCCCTCTCGGCTGATGTCTGAAGTCTATTTCTCCTTATTCGTGCATTCGTGGTGGTTTCCCCCCTTCCTCTGTCATTCATGTAAAAACAGGAATCTGCTCCTATTCTCTATTTCCTATTCACTATTAACTATTAACTATTCTTCTCCCCTCTCCCCACTCATTTTTAATGTGCCCTTACAATATCTTTTACCTTCATCAATCTTGTCGTATTACTTCTTTCAATCTCTGCCAGCCTCTGAGAGATATATTTGATTGTATCTTCAATGTTCGGAATCATAATATATTCAAGAGCATTTACTCTTCTTCTTGTTTTTTCTATTTCATCGGCAAGTAGTTGAATTGTTTTTTCTTTCTCGGCAAGCATAACAATTCTCTCCATAATATTATCAAGAGATTGAAGAGATGCATCGAGTTCACCTGAAGTAAAGGCATAACCATAACTCCTTATCTTCCCCTCTGCTTCCCTTCTAAATTCAGGGACACGAACACTCATTAGATTTCTTTTCCTTACATCGATACTTATTGTCTTTGCAGGTATCATAAAGATCTCATCCTCTGTCTCTTTCTTCATCGATGCTTTGGCAAATTGGTATCTCCCTATAACACCTATAACCTCTTTCTCAACCTCTCCTCTAAGTTCTCTTATATATTTTATAAGATCAAGAAGTTGTCTCATCAATTCATCTTCCTTGTCTTTTAGTAATTTATGCCCTTTTTTTGCAATTAAATGCTTCTTTTTTAACTTAAGAAGCTCCATTCTTGTTGAATTGACTTTTAGGATCATTTTTCTTCCTTCTTCTCATTTTCCTTTTTGGGAAGATACTTCTCAAGGTATTCATCTCTGATTCTCTTAAGCTCCACTTTGGGGAATACCGATAGAAGTTTCCAACCGACATTCAATGTCTCCTCGACGGTTCTGTTTTCATATTCTCCTTGAGAAACATATCCGTCTTCAAAATCCTCGGCAAACTTAAAATACATTTTATCAATATCGGTTAAAGCTGCTTCTCCAAGGATTATAGCCAGTTCCTGAGCTTCTTTTCCTCTCGCATATGCAGCAAAAAGTTGGTTGAAAAGGTCTGCATGATCCTCTCTCGTTTTGCCCTTTCCTATACCCTTGTCTTTCAATCTTGATAGTGAAGGCAGTACATCGATTGGAGGCGAAACCTTCTGGTGATGCAGTACTCTCGATAAAATAATTTGCCCCTCCGTAATATATCCGGTAAGATCTGGTATCGGGTGTGTTTTATCATCTTCAGGCATCGTAAGTATAGGTATCATTGTTATAGATCCGTTTTTATTTTTAATTCTCCCTGCTCTTTCATAAATCGTTGAAAGGTCTGTATATAGATATCCCGGAAAACCTCTTCTTCCCGGTATTTCTTTTCTGGCAGCAGAGATTTCACGAAGTGCTTCGCAGTAATTTGTCATATCCGTTAGTATTACCAACACATGCATATCTTTCTCAAATGCAAGATATTCCGCAGCAGTAAGTGCGACCCTTGGGGTTGCAATCCTTTCAATAGCAGGATCATTGGCAAGATTAAGGAAAAGAACAGCTCTTTCAATCGCTCCCGTTTTCTTGAGATCATTAATAAAAAATTGTGCTTCCTCAAATGTAATACCCATTGCTCCGAAAACAACTGCAAAGGATTCTTTTTCTCCCAAGACAGTTGACTGCCTTGCTATCTGGGCTGCTAATTTATTATGGGGTAATCCGGAGCCGGAAAATATAGGTAACTTTTGCCCTCTGACAAGAGTGTTCAAACCATCTATTGCCGACAAACCCGTTTGAATAAATTCATCAGGGTAACTTCTTGCATATGGATTGATAGGTGAACCATTGATATCTTCCATCTTCTCTGCAATTATCTCGGGCCCCTTATCTATTGGTTTCCCAAGTCCTCCGAATACCCTTCCCAACATATCTATAGAAAGTGGGATCTCAATACCTTTTCCAAGAAATTTTATCTTCGTTTCCGGTATATCTATACCTGTCGTACCTTCGAATACTTGAACCAGTGCTTTGTCGTCCTTAACTTCAAGAACCTGTCCCTTGTTTTTCATGCCATTCGGAAGTTGTATCTCAACAAGTTCTTCATACTTTACATTACTTACACCTTCTACAAGTAAAAGAGGTCCCTGAACATTTATCACTGTTTGATATTCTTTTAACATCTATGCACCTCTACTTATTTATAAGATGAGTAAGTTCTTTATCAATTTCATCATACAATTTTTCAAGTTCAACAATCTTCGACTCATTGATATATCTCATCCTTGAAATCTTTTCAACTATTGGCAATTTTCTTATAGATTTTATATGTATATCCTTTGCGATTGCTTCCTTTGCTTTATCGCTAAAGAATAATATATTTTTCAACATCAGGTATTGTTTTTTCATTGATGCATATGTGTCAACTTCATGGAATGCATTCTGATGGAGGAAATCCTCTTTAATGGATCTTGCAACTTCCAGAACCAATTGATCGGGCATAGACAATGTATCTGCACCTACAAGTCTTACTATTTCTTCTAACTCAGCCTCTTTTTCAAGAAGTTTCAATGCATCGGCGCGTAATATCAAGAAATCTTCACCTACCTCTTCTTTCAGTTTTTCTTTAATATTATCAAAGTAAAGAGAATAACTGCTTAACCATCCGATTGCAGGAAAGTGCCGCCTATATGCGAGGTTTGCTTGTAAACTCCAGAAAACCTTCACAACCCTTAGTGTTGCCTGTACAACAGGATCCGAAAGGTCACCGCCAGGAGGAGAAACAGCACCTATTACCGATAGAGCGCCTTCTCTACTATCACTTCCAAGAGTTATTGTTCTTCCCGCTCTTTCATAAAAGCTTGCTATTCTTGCACTCAGATATGCAGGATAACCTTCCTCTCCCGGCATTTCTTCGAGACGCCCGGAAATTTCTCTCATAGCTTCAGCCCATCTTGATGTAGAATCAGCCATAAGAGCGACACTGTATCCCATATCCCTGAAATATTCGGCGATAGTAATGCCTGTATATACACTTGCCTCTCTTGCTGCAACAGGCATATTGGATGTATTGGCGATTAACACTGTTCTTTTCATGAGTGCTTCACCTGATTTCGGATCCTTTAATTCCGGAAATTCCTGAAGAACATCCGTCATCTCATTCCCTCTTTCTCCACATCCGACATATACAATAACATCCGCATCTGCCCATTTGGCTAATTGGTGTTGTGTTACGGTTTTTCCTGAACCGAATGGGCCCGGAATACATGCCGTACCACCTTTACCTATGGGAAAAAATGTATCAATAACCCTCTGTCCTGTCACTAAGGGTTCCTCAGGAAGCTTTTTCTCCTTATATGGTCTGGGAATTCTTACAGGCCATTTTTGTAACATCGCAATATCGACCTTTTTATCTCCCATATCTATTACACAAACAGTCTCCTCTACTTTAAATTTCCCCTTTTCAATTTCGACTACTTTTCCGGATATTCCGGGAGGTATCATAATTTTATGGTTAACAACAACCGTTTCCTGTACCTCTCCAATTATATCTCCTTCGATAACTTCTGTACCTTTTTTCACAACAGGAACAAAATCCCATTTTTTATCTCTTGAAATGGGATGTGCTTGAATACCTCTCGTGATATAATCACCGGCTTGATCTCTGATTACATCAAGCGGACGCTGTGTCCCGTCATATATCGATTCAAGAAGACCAGGACCAAGTTCAACGGATAGAGGATTACCCGTAAGATAAACAGGTTCTCCGACACCAATCCCCGATGTATTTTCATATACCTGGATTGAAGCTCTATCATTATCAAGCTCAATTATTTCTCCCATCAATTTATAATCGCTGACAAATACAACATCGAACATTTTTGAACCTGACATATTATCAGCAATAACAAGAGGACCTGAAACTTTAACAATTTTACCTTTCTTCATATATCGTTACCTCTCACTCTTCGTAAATATCTGCACCAACTGCCTTTTTGACAGCTTCTCTTAATCTTTTTGATCCATAACCTATAGCCCCTCTTGTTCCCGGAACAGGGATTATACTTGGAATCATATATTCATTGTATTCTATAATTATATCATTGTTTTCTTCGGCAAGATCTTCGGTGACCAGTATGATTGCATATTTTTCAGCAACTAACTTTTTAATAATATCTTTAAATTCTTCTCTATTTTCGACAGGAAATATATCTACTCCTACAGCTTTATATGGGAGAATAGCATCCTTTTTTCCTACGGCTGCAATACGATTTGTCATATCTGCCTCAATACATTTCCGGTAATCTTTCCTTGATTACCTCTTTGGCAACATTGTTCTTTTTCCCTGATAGGATTATTCTTAGCCTTTTTATCTCATTCTCTTTTGCCATAAGATATGCAAAAACAATTTCAATACCAAAAATTCCCGATTTGGTTGATTTTGCAATTTGAACCAATCTGTTTTCACAAAGTTTCTCAAGGTGAGAAAATGAATTATTTTTTACTAAATAACTATATCCGTTCTTAACTATTTTCTCATATGGTGTATTGTTAAAATAACTATATATATGATTAAGATTTTCACTTCTATTCAAAAGAAAAATATCTTTATTTATAAAACCATTATCAAGAATGGCTTCATCTGCATTTTTTATATTTTTAAAATAGAGGAGTCTTGCAAATGTTTTTATATTTATTAGAGTTATTTCCTCCTTGTCAAGATTAATTAAATAAAAATTATTAGACTTATTTATAAGTTCACTACGCCAGGTAAAGTATAGATTATCAATATAAATATCGAGAAGTTCAACATCCTTATTATCATTATAAAATCCCAAAGCATTTTTAGCAAATGTTTTATATGGTTCGGGAATATTGTCAAGATTATCATTTTCCATAGATATTAAATATATTTCATAAGGGAACATTCCATATTCCGAGAGCATATTATTCTTGAGCTTATTGTTGGAAATTTTGGATTTAATAAACATTTTAAGATTATGAATATCGAATCCAGATTTATAATATTCTTCTACATATTTATCTTTGCATGATGTCTCGAAGAACTTGATAACATTTTTGAATTCATCTTCTAAAACTTCATCATAATCTTTATTTTCCTTAATATTTTTCCCATAAGTAGTATCATGCAATATTAAAAAAGCATCTTGAAACCTCTTTGCCTCTATCATTCTACTGTAATGTGTTTGATCCAACAAACGAGTTTCAAGGGCTCTTATAACACCGGTTTCATAAGCATATTCAGAATTATCATGCAATAAATCGCTATAATCCCATATCATTTTACAAGCATCCTATTGATTTTCATTAAAATTTCATCATGCTTGGATTCTATAATCGAATCTAATGTACAATCGATCGTTATCTTTCCTTTCTTGATTATAAATCCACCCTTTATATCAACAAAATCCCTGGAAATGTCAGATTTATAACCATTCTTTTTTATCGTCTCTTCAAATAGGGATTTATAAATCTTATAGTCGGAAGCATTCATATAAATAGTTGCATCTTCGATAATTGCATCATCTATCCTTTTTTTTAAGAAATCTTCATACAATTTATCTTCCGTAATATGTTCAATCGATTTATCTATTGTATTATCAATAAAATCTCTTTTACTTTTAAGATTCTCTTTTTTTATCTCAAGGTTTGCACTTGCGATATATCTGAGTATTTTTATTTCAAGAGTTTTTTTAACTTTTTTTAAATCTTTTTCTTTATGTATTTTAATGAAATCATCAGCTTTTTCGATGCTTTTCTTTGCTTCTTTTTTTGCAATATTAATTATTGCTTTAGCTTCTTTTTCCGCATCATCTACTATTTTTTGGGATATTTTCTCAATTCCCATATTATTTCAATCCTACTTTACCGCAAGGATCAAGAAAAGACTTATAAGTAATCCGAGAACCGCATATGTTTCTACCATAGCAGCATATATAACACCCTTCATTGCATGAGTTGGTCTTTTAGCTACAAGATTAACACCTGCCACACAGACCTTACCTTGATATATCGCAGATAACAGTCCTGTTATAACTATTGGGATCGATGACGCAAGCAGCTGTGCCCCCTGCATAGTCGTTAAATCACCAAGTCCCTTCATTGCATTCATTATCAAGAAAGCTATTACAAAACCATAAAAACCCTGCGTTCCGGGTAAAACTACATAAAGAAATAATGAACCGAATTTCTCAGGATCCTCTGTTAATACTCCCCCTGCTGCTCTTGCCGCATAATTAACACCCAGGACCGAACCGACACCCGGTAATGCTGCTGCTAGTCCCACGCCTATAAAAGCTAAAAAAGTTCCTAAACCCATATATCCTCCTATTTAATTAAAATATACTTCGTTTCTCTTCTCAACGGAGAAAATGCTCTTCCTCCACCAATATAAAATTTAGAAAAAAATTCTACATATTGCAATCTCAGTGTATGAACAAATCCACCCAACATATTTATTGCAATATTAAATGTATGCCCTGCCAAAAGAATTAGTACCGTAAAAACGATACCAACGACCGGAATACTCGATGTCATAAATGCAATACTATTAATCGCAACCCCTATTCCAGCGGTGACCAATCCCAGGGCAACCAATCTTATATATGAAAGTAAATCACCAAGGTATGATGTAAGTCCGTTTACTATCGTAAGATTAAGAAAACCCATAAAGATTCTAAATCCCCAGTTTTTTTCGTGCCTATTAGAAAATAAAATGACATCTAATGCTGCAATTAGAATTAAAATTTCAGCAACGGGGACTATACTTTCGGGAAGCAAAGCCCTTGAGGCAAGACCAAAATCAACAAGAGCATTGCCGGCAAACAGAATGGCAAATATGGAACCTAATAGGATAAACCAGGCAAATGGTTTTGTTAGTGCATCGATATAATCTTTACTTCTCAATTTTTCGATAAAATCTATGATTATTCCGGTAAAAATCTGAATCATTCCAGCCATAAGAGCAAGACTTACAAAAGCCATTGAATTTTTTAATGGGTCAAACCAGTATGGAATATTTATATTAAAGTAATTCGTAAACAGATCACCGAACCAACCGTGAAGAAGCCAACCCTCCACGAATGTAAACAAACTGCCAATGAATAATAAATTAATCAATCTATTGCCAAAATCCTTCTTCTTTATCATATAACCAAGTAATACAACTGATAAAACAATCCCGTAACCGGCATCGGTCAAACACAATCCGAAAAACACAGCAAAAAACAGACTCATAAGAGGACTCGGATCAAGTTCATAATAATAGGGCATTCCATATAATTCCGTTAAAATTTCAAAAGGTCTGAAAAACCTATTATTTTTAAGTTTTATAGGGGGTTGTTCATCTTTATCTATTTCACTACTTAGTACCGAGCAGTCATCTCTTTCCCCCAATTTCTTTTTAAGGAATATATACTTATCTTCTTCAATCCAGCCATTTATTATAAATGCTTTATTGGTAGCAATTAGTTTTTTATCCTCCTCAAGTTTATTAAATTCGTTATTATAATAATCAAGAAAAATAAATAATGTTCTAATTTCATGCTTTAATTTCAGATCTTCCTCGTTGATTCTTCTTATCTCCTGTTTTGCTTTTAGTTTGCTTCTCTCAAATTCGGAAATAATATGATTTACATATCCTTTCATTCCCCCGAAATCTATATGTTCGAATTCATTATTTTCAAGTATCGATTTTGCATTTTCTATTTCATCAATATGTGAAGCCATAATAAGAAATACTTTTCCCTTTATTTGGCTAATAATTTCATATTCAAAATTTTCTATCGTATCGATATTTCTTTCGGGAATCGTTCCGATATAAAAATTAACATGCTTTGTATTTTTTACATCTTCAACCGCTAATTTAAGATTCTTCCATGGTTTATAGAATCTAATCTCTCTGTCAATAGATTTTATTTCATTATTTAGAAAACTTATTCTCTCCGTATGTCTTTCCACACGGTCAATCAGTAATTCGGGATAATCCCTATTTGCTATTCTATTATACTCCTTTTCCTCAATAATAAATTTCCCTTTAATCAGATTATTACCATTAATCGATTTAATATAATTCAATGCTTTTTTGATGCGTGTAATATTGCTTTCAAGCTCTGCAATTTTTATTTCCCTTTCTCCGTCTATTTTCTTAGCAATTTCATCCTTTTCAGTATCTTTGATTTTCGTTATATGTAAAATGCCTTCGTTTTGAAGAATTGATAATATATCCTTTTTATTTTCTCCTGTAAAGGCGACATATACTTTCTTCATCTTGGATATGCCCATAAATTATTCCAATATCTCCTTAATTATTAATTCTCTTATCTTTTTTTCATTTTTTACAATAAGATTCTTAATTTTTATAACATCTATCTTTTGCTTTTCTTTTAATCTATTCAATTCTTCTTCTGCTTTAATATCATTCTTATTAGAAAGCTCTTTTTCTATCTCTTTTTCAATTTCAAAAGATTTATCTTTCATTAATTTTATTTTATTTTCAGTCTCTAAAAGTATATTAGCGCTTATTTTATGAGAATTTTGAATAATTTTTTCAGCCTCTTCTTCAGCTTTCTTTATATTTTTAATTATCTCCATATACACCTCAACAATTTAAGGACATATTAATAGATAATAATTATTATGTCAAGTAAATGTAGATATGTATAATACAGTTACAAGTAACAAGAGCCAATAGCATTGCTATTGAGGGAACGCCAATGCCAACGGGAACGAATTGTAGTGGCAATAATTATTGAACTAATCCCATCAATGTCATTGCGAGGAGTGAAATGACGAAACAATTTAAATTTACTCTTGTGGGATTGCTTCACTTCGTTCGCAATTACATGGCTGTTTTGCATTTATTCCCCCTCCCTTCAATTCCCTCCCGCCAGTGGGAGGGAAAGTTAAAGGATATTTCTCTTTCGTTAAGTTCTCTCTCAATTTGTGGCTATTCCCTATTATTTCCTCGCCCTTGATGGAATGTCCGCCAAAGCTATAGCGTAGGCGGGGAGAGGATTAAGGTGAGGGTGACAATGGTTTGACTATTGTGGGAATGCCAACGCCAACGGGAACATAAATCGTTAATCGTAAATTGTAGTGGCAGTTCACTTTGTCATTCTACCTTTTCTGTCATGCTGGACTTGGTTCAGCATTGATTCAGAATCTCATACCAGATCCTGAAATAAATTCAGGATGACACATTTGTAATTTGTTTCCTATTCGTGAAATAGAGGTAAAAGGATATTTTCCCTCTTTCTTAGTGAAATTCGCTACAAATTTGTGAAATCAAGTTAAAAATTACTCTCTTTCTCTTCGTGGAATTCGTTATAAATTCGGGAATTCGTGGTTGATCTCTCCCTTTCAGTAATTATTTCCCTTTAATTAAAGGTTTCATTATATCTTCAATGTATGGGGAGAGTTTTTTTATTAATTTGGGATTGAATAAGGTACCTGAACCTTTAAGAATGTATTTTTCAGCAATTTTAAGGGGAACAGGATTGATATACGATTTACCAAAAATGAAACTGTCAATTACATTGGCAATATTCAAAAGCATAGACTCTTCACTAATTTCATTACCTTTTTTATTGTTTGGAAATCCCATTCCATCCCACCTCTCGTGATGATCCAATATCCAACGGGGCATATCTCCTAATGATTTTATATTTTTCAATATATTATATCCGATTTGAGGATGTTTTTTTATAATATTCCATTCCTCATCTGACAACTCACTTTGACTTTTTCTCGAGAAAATATCCCTTGAATATGAAACAATTCCTATATCGTGCAATAATCCTGCATATTCTATCAAATCAAGTTTTTCCTTGTCATATCCTAATTTAATTCCTAAAGATCTCGCTATTTTTGCAACTCTTTGAGAATGTGAAGCTATTCCATAATTATTATCTTCAATTGATGTAACTAAAAGAGATACGATATTTATAAGCAAATGCTTTCTTTCCTCTTTTTTAAGATAAAGATTTATTATAGAATTAATCCTATTGTTAATAAGGTTGATAGATAATTTACAATTACTGGGAATGACATTTAGATCAGTAGAATAAACCAATCCTCCTAATATAATATTATCTTTCCAATAGGGGATAAATAGTGTGTGATAATTGTAATGAGGTAATTCCTCTTTTGCAATATCAATAATTTTAGTTCGTTTATAATTAAGTTCCTTTAATAAAGGTATAACATATTTATAGATTTCAATATCATCTTTTAAGCCAATTTCAAGGGTCGCATCATCAGTTTCCCTAAAATAATATATATTCTCGACATTAAGATCAAATTTTATCCTGGCAAATAAGCGACTAATCGAATGATTTATAGAATCGAAATCGTCAATATTATAATTGCGACTATTCAAATCATTAATCAATTCGGTATATTTGGAAATATCAAGTCTTTCTTTTAAAATATAATTAAATAAAAATATAACGATAAAAACAAACAGTACATATAAAATTTGAATTATTATCAAATTTTCAACAAATAACAAGAAGAACATTAAAAAGAGAATCATGGATATAAAATCTCCAAAATATGAATAGAGAATTAATAATAAATGTTTCTTTTTAATATCAATTTTAAAGAAATACTTATTTGATATGATAAAGATTAAAGAAGTTAATGTTTCCATTATAATAAATGCAATAAAAATAGAAAATATAATATTTGCATTTAAGGTATATATACTGCCTTTATAGATAAGTTTAAAAGCAATGACACCAAAGTATGCGTATAACAATAAGGAGGAAGAAATGTAAAGAGTAACTATTATTGAGTCAATAATCTTTTTCTTGCTGTATAATTTTCTAATAATATTTATCAATAACAGAAGAGCATATACATACCATATAGCGAATTCCATGGGGTACATTATCAATATATAAAACATTAAAGGAAACAGGAATGTTGTTCTAAAGTTTTCGGTTACTTTTATATCTACAATACTCAGAAATATTAGTAGCACTGAATTCAAGATCAATTTTATATCGATGGTCTGAGGTGCAAAAGGATGAAAAAATAGTATTATTTCAACAATAATTGTCGCAATTATTGCAGCCCATATAAATTTATTTGAATATGAATATTTCACCATAATTTCCTTCTTAGCTCATATTTTTAATAAATGCTTCTGTCATATTCTTATTGATTTTATTGTTCTCGGCATTCTTCATAAGTATTTCGAAGCATTCGTTATTTGACATTTTTTGTCTGTAAGGTCTATCGGATGTCATTGCATCGAATATATCTATTATACATATAATTTTTGCTATTTCAGGTATATCACTTCCTTTTATAGCATATGGATAACCTGTACCATCTAAACGTTCGTGATGATATAATATACCATCTAAAATATCATCATCGAGTCCTTTTAAATTAATAAGCATTTCATAGCCATATATAGGATGTTTTTTAATAATATTATATTCTTTATTTGTGAGAGGTCCTTTTTTGATTAGTATCTCGGTAGGAATTTTTATTTTACCAATGTCATGGAGTAATGCTGAAAGTCTTACTTTTTCAGCGTTTTCAGGCATAATTTCCTTAGCGAGATTATAAGCATAATAGGATACCCTTTTTGAATGTCCGGAACTATAAGGATCCTTGGCGTCAATAATACTAATAAGAGCTTCTAATATTGCATAAAAATCATGTTGAACTCTCTGGTTTATATGAATATTACGGGTAACCATTAATATTTGTTGAATTAAAAGGTCAATAAGATCAATCATATTCGTTTTCAGAGGAGTCTCTGTTTTAATTTGCAATCTGGTATTAATCGGATCGGATAAATTAATTGATGATAAATACCTATTTTCCAAAAGAATATTCCATTTATTGTAAACATTCTTTTTAGTGACGGGTATTTTATTTTGTTCGAATTTTATATGTCGATTGGGAATTAAATGTTTAATATAACTAATCACAGCTTTGTTAAAATCAATATTCTCTCCTTTAGAAGAAATTTCATCGATCTTTTTATTTATATATACAAGTAAATTAAAGTAATTTTCTTTCTCAGAGTGGTATTTGAAAATAAAATGTATCATAATAAGAATTATAGAGATGATAGTAGTATATAGCCATAATAAATTATTATAATTATTTGTTGAAAAGTAAATTAGGGGATAAAAAGCTATTGCTTGTAATGTGTCTCTTAGTGTCAGATCTTTGATTTTTGTCATTATATTTGTTGATATTCTTTCTTTTGACGATATTAAGTAAATGGTTTTCAATAATGTGAATATCAACTCAAAAGTAAAAAATATTAGAATAAAAGAAATATAAAGAGGAAATTTATGGATGTAAATCGTTATGATGATTCCTGATGTAAATGCAGCTAAATATTTAATACCAAGTGTGTTTGCTCCTTTAATAAGATCTATATTTATATCTTTATATATTTTTCTAAAATGTAAGAGTATGATGCTCATAAATGAAAACATCATAATAGTAAATATAGCATTTCTATAATTATATGTGCATAAAAGAAAAAGATAGATTCCTGTGTTTGCAGTATATATTTCCCTCCTTATTCTAAAGGGGAGAACACTTACAACGGTAAATAGAATGGCAACAACAGCTAAATTAATACTAATCAGGCTTTTAAAAACAGGAGGAAATAACAATGTTAGAGTAATTAAAAGTATAGCAAATACTATTGAAAACATTTTAGGTCTCATAATAAATAATAGCATTAAAATATCAATTTTGCAATAAGAGGAACATATTAAATATGGATTGTATTGATTATTGATCTATTCTGCTTTTGAACCCAGCTCCAATTACATCATAAACATCATTTATTATAAGAAATGAGTTTTTATCGATGTCTTCGACAATTACTTTTAACTTGGAAATTTCTCTTCTGTTTATAACACAAAAGAGAACATTTCTTGATGTTCCTGTAAATCCACCCTCTGCTTTGAAAACAGTAACACCTCTGTTTAATTTTCCCAAAATTCTTTTTTTAATTTCACTTTCAAATTTCTCATCCGTAACAATATAAACACCTTTTACATAGGGTAATCCTTCCAATACCATATCGCTAATCTTACTCGCAATAAAAAGGTTAAGAAATGCAAGGATTAATATATTAGGCTCCATAAAAATAAGACTAATAAGTATAATTATTGAAGATTCGACCAACAGGTAACTGGTAACAACAGAGAATCCGAGTTTTTTTCTTATTATGGCTACGGGAATATCCGTTCCACCCGTAGAACCTCTGAATTTGAATATTATACCAATACCTAAACCAAGAATTACCGAACCTGCAAATGAAGCAAGTATAATATTATCTGTCATAGAATAGACACCTGTTATCCTATGATATTTATTTATTGCATCGGTCATTATATTCCACTTTATTAGATTATCAATTGAAAATATATCCGTAAAAACAGAACCTGCAATAATGCCATATAATGTTTTTATTCCAAATTCCTTTCCCAAGAATTTAATTGCTAAAAGGAAAAGAGGGATATTCAATATTAGCATCGATATTCCAGCCGGGATATGTAATTTGAAATAAAGAATTTGAGATAAACCTCCAATACCACCAGGAGAAATTTTAAAGGGGATTAAAAACCATGAATATGCAATTCCAAAAAGGATTGCCCCCAATGTTATTCCTATATAATCTCTTATATGTCGTGTAATCTCTTTATTCATACTCGGATAATAGCATATTAAACCTGATTGTCAAGAAAAATAAAGGTCAGGCTGTAATTTGGAATTTAGAACAAAAGAAGAAAGAGGGAAAACCACAACGAATTCACGAAAAAATGGAAATAGACACCAGACTTCAGCCGAGAGGGAAAACCACCACGAATTCACGAATTTATAACGAATTACACTAAGAGAAGGGAAATAATTATTGCTTTAATTACATGAATTGAGAAC
>Ga0209121_10003935_pt1 | contig 14077 bp, 12 predicted proteins | sample Cruoilmetagenom3_FD_187292 | JGI IMG/M metagenome (GOLD analysis project Ga0209121, IMG submission 187292) | Oil polluted marine microbial communities from Coal Oil Point, Santa Barbara, California, USA - Sample 3 (SPAdes) (version 2) | ecosystem: Environmental > Aquatic > Marine > Oil seeps ...
TCATTAATCACCACCTCACCGGAAGAGGCGGCTTGAGAGGTTGAGAGAGGAACGAGAAGAAACAGAAGAACAAGAATTGAGGCAGAAATTAAAATCCGGGCAGGAATTTTCATCGCAAAGTTTACCAACTAGATAGCCGTTCGTCCAAACTGTACGTAAAACCAACAGTAAACGAAGTCGCAAGAAAAATATATTTTGGCTTATTTACAGTTACTTGCGGCATGTATAGCATTTTCTGCTTTACCAAATCGTTGGACGATCGTCCAAGCTATTGGTAAAATCATTTCAAATGCCAATACAAAGTCATCAACTCTTCCGAATGATAGACAATCGCCCCGCGGCCACCGTAGGAGTCAATCGAATAAGAGACGGTGCCGTCGGCGGCGGCGAGGACCGGAGCGTTGATGTAGCTGTAAAGGTCAATGGCGTTGTGAAAATTATCTTTATAATAACCAGAAGAAAGGGCGAAAGGGGTCTGGCCATATCCCTGCGAAATGGTATAATCCTCAAGCGGCCAGCCAAGCTCACCCGAATTCAAATAGGGCATCGGGTCGGTGTGGCACCAAGCCGTCTCCCCGCACTTGATGTAAACTCCAAAGTGAACGTGGTCTCCGGTCGACATTCCGGTAGAGCCCTGAACGCCAATGGTATCTCCCCGCGAAACTTTTTCCCCCGTCGGGACTCCCCCTTCTATCAATTGGGAAATAAATCTCGAGAGCGCCTGCTCGATCGCCCGCTGTTCGGCCTGAATCTCGGCTAATTGCCTTTGATACTCGCTCTCCTCTCCTCGGGTAGTAGCTAAAAGAACCTGCTTGGCATCTTTTTGAAAATCCAAATCGGCACGGCGAGCTTCAAGATTTATTTTTTCCTGCTCCAATTCTTGCTTAACTAATTCGACCTGCCTTTTCGTCTCCTCCAACAACTGCTTTTGATTTTTGTAATTGTGCTGGGTGTCGTCCATCTGGGAGATGAGACGACGATCTTGCTGTTCCATCATCCGCAAATATTTGAGGCGGGCAAAAACATCGGAAAGAGAATCGGCCCCAAAAAGAATTTCTAGAGCGCTGACCCGACTACTTTTGTAACGAGCGCGTAAACGCTGGCCGTAAACCTCGTGTTGATACTGGACTGATTCTTCAATCCGCCCAATACGAGCGATCAGAGTTTCGATGTCCGCCGCCAGCTCCCCCAACTCAACTTCTCTTTCGGAAATTTTCGCTTGCGCCTCGTCAATTTTCAAATTAGTCAGGGCAATTTGGCTATCCATGTAGTCAATTTGGTTTTGGAGAGAGCGCTCTTCGGCTTGCAGAGCGTCAATTTTTTGCTGGAGCTCGTCTTGACGAGTTTGGTTTTCGGAGAGTTGGCTTTGGTAATCGGAGATATCGTCAGTGGTCGAGGCATTAACAATCGAAGCGAGACTAAGAAGTAATACGAGAACTAAAGCGCTTCTTTTTTTCATAAAACTTTAAAATTCTAAATCCGAAATTCGAAGCTCCAAATAAATCCTAAATCACAAATCCTAAACGTTTTAGAATTTAGAATTTGGTGCTTGTTTGGAGCTTAGATATTAGAATTTAGGATTTACGTCCGCAAATATTTGCGGACGGCGATCCAACTCCCAAACGAACCGATCAGAGCGCCAAAGAATGCTTCCCCGATCAAAAGTCCGACCAAAAACGCAGGACCGGTTTGGGGAAGAGGAATACCCACCAGGGCCCCAGAGATATAGGGGATCAGAAAAGGAAGAAGAAGGTAAAGAAGAGCAACCGAAGCGACCGCCGAAATAATTCCTAGAAGGGCTCCTTGCAAAAGAAACGGCCCGCGAATCTGCCAGTTACTGGCCCCGACCAGGCGCATAATCTCAATCTCCTCCCCGCGGCTGGTGATGGCCATCCCGATGGTCACCAAAATAATCAGAAGGGAAATGATTGACAAAGTTCCCACCAAAGCCAGACCGACCAGCCGAACCGTTTCGGTTAGCCGCCGAAACTTTTCGACGACATCTTTGTAAAACTGCAAATCTTCCAAAAGAGGCTCCTGCTCCAAAGCCTCCGCCAACTTCGGCAAGTCCGCAAGATTTTTGGCTTTAACCTCCAAACTGGCCGGGAGAACATTGGAAGAAATCCCTTCCAAAAGGGCGGGATCTTCTTGAGAAAGCCCCATGAAAATCGTCAAGGCCTCTTCTTTGGAAACATACTCCACCGACAAAGTTAATCCGGTGGCCTCCAACTCTTGTTTGACGGCGAGAATCTCTTGCTCGCTAGCGTCATCTTGGAAGTAAGCGGTAATCTGCGGACGGGCTTCTAACTCCCGCAAAATCTTGTCCGAACCGACGGCAGCGACGACGAAAAGAGAGGTCAGAAAAAAAGTCAAGGTCATCACCAACAAACTGGTCAGAGTCAACCACTTGTGACGACGGATGTATTCGAAACTGGTTCTAAAAATTTTAGGAAGACGCATATTCACCTTCTTTTTGATCCCGAATAATTTTTCCCTTGTCTAACTCGACCACCCTCTGTTTGAGGGTATCCACAATCGCCGCATCGTGAGTGGCCATAATCACTGTGGTTCCCAACTCGTTTATTTTCCTCAGCAAGTTCAGGACGTTCCAGCCCGAGGCCGGGTCAATCATTCCCGTCGGCTCGTCGGCGATTAAAACTTTCGGCTCGGCGGCCAGAGCCCGAGCGATGGCTAACCGCTGTTTTTCCCCACCGGAAAGTTGGCCGGGAAAATGGCCCTGCTGGTCTTGAAGATCGACCAGCCGCAAAATTTCAGGGGACAGCTCCTCTTGTTCTTCCAAACCTCTACCGACGACATCAAGAACAAAGTGGATGTTTTCCAAGGCCGTCTTTCGGGGCAAAAGTTTAAAGTCTTGAAAAACTACTCCAATCTCCCGACGCAGTTCGGGAAGTTGCCGAGGGGACAACTTGGTCACCTCCCAATCGTGGTAGTAAATTTCACCCACGGTGGGCAACTGCTCGCGGATAAGAAGCTTAATCAACGTTGTCTTCCCCGCCCCCGAAGGGCCGACGAGAAAAATAAATTCTCCCTCCTCAATTTTCAAATTTATATCCGAGAGGGCCGACAAACCATTGTAATCCTTGGCAATATTCTCAAACTTGATCATCTTTAAAGATGCACCTCGTCGACCTCAAGAACCTTTTGGCCTTCGCTACCTTCCTCAACCGTACCCACCACCTCGACCGCCTGTCCCTCCAGTATCCCCAAAAAGCCGGATTCAATTTTCCCGCTCTTCAAAAAGACAATAATGTTGCCCTCATCATCTTCAAGATAATGGGCGGCGATTTCCGGCTTGACGGAAGGCTTAATCTTTCCTGAAAAAGTGGCCACTTTTTCTTGCTCCTCTTCCTTCTCAGCCACAGGCAATGAAACCTTGACCGGCTCCGAACGAAGGTCTTTTATAACTTGATAATTTAAAACCAACCCAACAAAAGCACCAATAACGATCGCGACTACAGATGTTAGACTTAATTTTAGAAGTTTTTTCTTTTCAAGCACCAGAAGTAAAATCCTAAACTCTAAATCCTAAGTTCCAAACAAATCCTAAATCACAAATCCTAAATACCAGACGTTTAGAATTTCGAATTTGGTGCTTGTTTGGAGCTTCGAATTTCGGATTTAGAATTTCGTCCCCATTATACCACACCCTCCCCTTGTCTTAACTCTGCTTGAATAAATTCCTCCAACTCCCCGTCCAAAATTTTATCCGGCTCCGGCGATTCAACCCCGGTCCGCAAGTCTTTGACCAATTTATAGGGATGCAGAACATAGGAACGAATTTGGTTGCCCCATCCCGGCCTTTTGTGATCGCCTTTTAATTCTCGCTCCTTCTCCTTTCGCTGTTTCTGCGCCTTCATTACGAGCCTCGCTCGTAATACCTGCAGAGCCTTATCCTTATTGCGTTGTTGGACTCGGGCTGATTGACAAGAAGCCGTCGTCCCCGTTGGGAGGTGGGTAATACGCACGGCGCTATCCGACTTTTGCATATGCTGACCACCCGGACCCGAAGAGCGAAAGGTGTCGATTTTTAAATCCTGAGACCTAAGTTCCACTTCAGTCTCCCCCTCCATCAGGGGAACGACCTCGACTAAGGAAAAGGAGGTTTCCCGCAAATTGTCCGCGTTGAAGGGGGATTGACGAACCAAGCGGTGAACTCCAGCCTCACCCTTCAAATACCCGTAAACGTAATCGCCGCTGATTTCCAGAGCCACCGATTTTAATCCCACCTCGTCCCCAAAACTCTGCTCGAGGACCGACCACTTCCAATCCCGCGACTCGCAATACCTTTGGTACATCCGCATCAGCATTTCGGTCCAGTCCATCGCCTCGGTTCCCCCGGCGCCGGCGTGAAGGCTGAGAACGGCGTCGCCCTTATCATAGGGGCCAGAGAGGAAGGTTTTAAGTTCCAACGCTTCCAAATCTTTTTCCGATTCGACACTTTCGAACTCTTCGATTTCTTTTTGAAGGTCAGAAAATTCTTTAGAAACTTTAGCCGCCTCTTTATGATCTTTCCAAAACTCAGGCTCGGCCATTTCTTTTTCAATGACCTTCAAGCGCTCTTTTTTCCCCTCAATCTTTAATTTTCCCCCCAGTTCCCCCAACCGCTTTTCAAAATCTTCCATTTCGACACCCATTCACTCGGCGATTTAATTGTAACCAATGGAGAGAGGAATAGCAAAAAATCAGGCAAAACTTTTTACCTAAAATAGCTACGATCGTAAGGAATTTAGGTAAATCAAAATCCACCAACGGCGAGGTTTCTCCTCCTCCTTTTTATTCGCACACACCCGACGGGTGTGTAAAATACCTCTTTCTTATCTGCCCACGACCGCACCTAAATGAGTAACAAATGAACTTATCACTTCGAACGGAACCAACCAAGTCTCCTCATTCCCCCGTTGTTAAAGGGATGAAGGGAACGGTCCCCGATAAGGTGGCAATCAGCGATTCGTAGTCGTTGTAAGGAACAACCACCGCCTTTTTATCTTCATCGGTGTGAATAACCAAGGTTTGCCCCTCGTTCTCCGCAAGATCGACCATCTTTTCAAATTGGTTATTGACCATGGCAACCCAAGTGTATCAGATCGCTTAGACTTTTTCAACCGCCTCAATTATTTGAAGTTCATCAAAATTCAAACGATCGTTAGAAATTTAAGTAAATCAAAACTCCCCAATGGTGGGTTTTCTGGGAGAAATATTGTTAGGAAACTCAAGGGGCTAAAAAGAGTCTATCGGTTCGGACCGTTGAACTTTTTTATTCCCTGCCACGGCAGACAGGGTTCAGGTTTGGGTTTCTCCGTCAGTCTTCCTACTATCTCTAATCCTATCACAAACCCCTTTCCCGCTAGTGGTTCTGTTATGTAATTTGATCAACGCATCACACCTATACTCTTCGCACTCTCCACAGTTCCTAACCCCCTTTTTCAACCCGCACAATCTAACCTCACATTTACGGCAGTACAAAAACAATAACCCGGTTTGGGATAAGCATCCGTAACAATTAATATCTTCAGGTTTAAGTGGGGGACGACTGAATCCCTTGGCTTTGTATCTCTCCGACCACTCTTTTGCCGTCTCTTCTCTTAATCTATCGTCATTATTTTTCGTCGCGATGAACATGGGACAGGAGTCACAATCCAATCCGCACATCGCTATATTTTCCTTTTGCATATTACCACCGCCTTGTATCAGGCGCGAACTAAAGTGCGCTACTACAACTTTTACACACCTGTCGGGTGTGTAACAACTGAAGTTGTCACTCCAGCCAACTACAATCTATCTTAACTTTATCGCCTTTTCTAATTTCCTTAGAAAGAATTTTTTCCGCCAGAGGAGATTCAATTTTGTCTTGGATCAGGCGACGGAGGGGTCGGGCGCCCTGAGAGGGGGTGTAGCCCTGCCTGGCTAACTCGGCGATCGCCTCGTTGGTAACTTCCAATTTAATTTCTTTTTCTTCCAAATTTTCCTCAACCCGCTTGATCATCAAACGAGCAATATCGGCAACATTTTCCAAAGTTAGGGCGTTGCAAAAGATAATTCCGTCAAACCGGTTCAGAAGTTCGGGGGAGAATGTGTGTTGAACCTCATCCTCCAGTTGGGGCAGAATCGCCGCCATCTTAAAGCCCTTCTTCAAGTTTTCAAAAATCAGCTGGGCCCCAACATTGGAGGTGGCGATGATAATAGCGTTGGAGAAATCAACCGTCCGACCCTCAACACTGGTCAACCGCCCGTCTTCCAAAACCTGCAAAAAAACATTCAAAACATCTTCGTGGGCTTTTTCAAACTCATCAAGAAGAACCAATGAAAACGGCTGGCGGCGGATTCCTTCGACCAAGGCCCCAGACAACAACCTCTCGACACTATCCGGCGTTTGGTATTCGGACATATCCACCCGGATCATCTTCTCCTCCGAGCCAAAATGGGTCTCGGCCAAGGCCTTAGCCATTTCCGTTTTACCCACTCCGGTCGGGCCGACGAATAAAAGACTGCTCACCGGACGGCTTTCTTCCCGCAAGCCAACCCTGGCCCTGCGCATCGCTTCGGCAATAGCTTTGATGGCCTCCTCCTGATTGACAATCCGCTGGTGGAGACGATCCTCCAAATTCAACAGGGCCTCAGACTCCTCGGCGGTGATTTGGGTCACCGGAACATTTATTTTTTCCGAAACGAGTTTGGCCACATCTTGCGAACCGACAAAATCACCTTCAACCCTCACCACCCGCGAAACCGTCTCGTCCAAAAGATCCAGGGCTTTATCCGGCAAAACCCGGTCATGGAAAAATTTGGCCGCCATTTTGATCGCCGCCGTCAGCGCCGGAAAGGAAACTGTTACTCCTCGGTCTTCCTCGAACCCCATCGCCTCATATTCCAAAATCTCTAAAGTCCGCTCAAAATTGGACTCCGGCAATTCCACAATTTCAAAAATCCGAGCAAAGGAGACCTGGGGTTCTATATATTTGCGGTAATTAGAAAAGGTATCCGCGGCGATTAAAGACAACCGAGGATCGGAGAAATGGGGCTCGAGGGCCGCGAAAATGGAGGCGGTGGTCGGGTCGTCGGAAACCAAGCTGTGGACTTCGTCAACAAAAAGAATAACGTTGCCCGCGGCCTTAATCTCGTCAATAATGGCCGTCAGGCGACCCTCAATTTCCCCTCTTGTTTTAGTACCAGCCAAAAGAGAAGAAATATCCAAACGCACCAACCGCTTGTCCCATAAAACTTGATCCCGACCACCCTGCCTACCGGCAGGCAGGCCTTCAATAATTTTTTGGGCCAGCCCCCCAACCGCCACCGTCTTCCCACAGCCCGGCTCGCCCAACAAAAGAACATTGTTTTTTTCCGCTCGGGACAAAACGATAATCATCTGCTCCAAAACCTTGTTCTTGCCAATCACTTTGGGTAAAAGGCCTTTTTGGGCTTCGATGGTCAAATCGGTGCTATACTGATTAAGAACCGGGGTGACTTTGGCAAGCATTGAACGATTGACCCCGCCGCGGCCTTTAAATTCGTAGTCGGCGTTCCAAATTCTTGGGGGGCGCCTCCAATTTTCCTGCTTTTGAATCCACTTGATCGTCTCGTGGACGTCTTCAATCTTCAGACTCAAATCTTCGGCGACCCCCTTCATCTCCTCAAACCCCAAAAGACCAAAGAAAAGGTGCTCCAGTCGCAAATAATCTGATTCGGATTTTATCGCTTCTTCAAAAGCAATCTGCCAAACTTTTTGGGAACGGAAAACCTGAACGGCACCCCCCGAAACCTTAAGCGGTAGTTCTACTTCCAGACGAGCCAAGAGATTTTCCAGTCGGGGAAAGTGGTGGGCGATGGTCAGAAATTTGGTCGAATCCAAATGGGCAACCTGCAAAACTTTTCGGGTGGCCACCTCTTCGACTTTAACGACTGGCTCGTCCTTAACTTCGCTGATCCTTCTTTTCGGCCCTCGGGCTCTCCAAATCAAACTTCCCGCGGTGGCCAGGAGGAAAAAAACGAGATAGGAGGGATTTTGCAGCGATTGGTAAAGGCAGAGGGGCGGGAAAAGAAGCCAGACGAGGAGAACGGCGGTGATGACCAATGAACAGAAAACAATGAACAAAATTCCGAAGAGTATTCGCAACAGGCGGTAAAAAAAACTGACCAATCTGCCGACGAGGGAAGAGTCACGGAAAAGAGGGGTAAAGATCAACCTAACCATCAAGGTGACGGCCAAGCGGTCTTCAAGGACCAAAACCACGCGCTTAAGGAAATTGAAAAACCAACGGGGAGTGAGGAGATACCAAAAGAGGGGAATTTCGGCAACGGCTTGAACAACGGCCTTGAGAGGGGACTTTTTCGTCGGCAAAACCAAGTCTGGCATTTGGGTTAATAATAATGGGGATGGGGACGGAAGTCAAAAGTGAGAAGTGATGTAACTTCCGTACGGCCGTAAGCGAGTTAGATCAGTTCGGGTAACACGCAAGCGTGTCACTCCAACTAACCGTATTTGGGGTAACAGCATTTTTTGTATTTTTTGCCCGAACCGCAAGGGCAGGGGTCGTTGCGGCCGGGCTTTTCCCCACTGACCACTGGTTGGGTCTTTGACAGCTCGGCCGCTTCCTGTTTGACCCCAATCTCCAGTTCGGGACGTTGATAAATTAGTTGCTGAGGTTGACGAGCAGGAACGATGGTGGGGGCTGTTCTAACCTCAACTTTAAAAACTCGGTCGGCGATTGCGCCCCAAATTTCGTCCACCAATCTCTCAAACATTTCCCGCGCCTCGCGTTTGTATTCGACCAACGGATCCTTAGCCGCGTAACCACGCAGCCCGATCCCTTTCCGCAAATCGGACAGGGTGTCCAGGTGCTCAACCCACAGAACATCAATGGTTTGCAAAGCGACGCGGCGGACAACTTTTTCGAAAACTTCGGCTCCGATTTCTTTCTCTTTTTGTTCCCATTGGGATTTAGCGTCTTCAATGTAAGGGGAAATTTTTTCGAGGAACCAATCCTTGAACCGATCAGAGCGAGGCTCTTTTCCGTCAGAGCCTCGCTCTTTCTGACCTCTGACCTCTAATATCCGGGCTCTGACTTGATAAACGATTTCCCGATGCTTATTCATCACATCGTCGTATTCGACGAGGCGTTTGCGGACATCAAAGTTATGCCCCTCAACCTTCTTTTGAGCGTTGGCAATAGACTTAGAAACCAAGCGGGCCTCAATAGGTATATTTTCATCAACCCCCAGGCGGTCCATTAACCCCGCCACCCGATCACCACCAAAAATACGCATCAAATCATCCTGCAGGGAAACAAAAAATCTTGACGACCCCGGATCGCCTTGACGACCGGCGCGTCCGCGCAACTGGTTGTCAATTCTTCGCGATTCGTGTCTCTCGGTACCAATGACATGCAAGCCCCCAAGCTCTTTGACTTTTTCGTATTCTCCTTCCTCAACCAGATCACCGCCCAATTTGATGTCAACCCCTCTCCCCGCCATATTCGTCGCCACCGTCACCGCCCCCACCCGACCGGCCTGAGCAATAATCTCGGCCTCCCGCTCGTGATTCTTGGCGTTCAAAATTTCGTGGGAAACTTTTTTACGGGTCAGCAACTTATCCAAAAGTTCGTTTTTCTCGACCGAAGTCGTTCCGACCAAAACCGGCTGGCCGCTCTGTTGACATTCTTCAATTTCAGCCACCACCGCCTGGAACTTGGCCCGTTCGGTTTTGTAAACGACATCGGAATGGTTTCTTCTAATCATCGGCTCGTTAGTGGGAATAACGACCACCTCGAGACTGTAAATTTTGGCCAACTCTTCGGCCTCAGTGGCCGCAGTTCCCGTCATCCCCGCCAATTTCTCATACATCCGGAAATAATTCTGAAAGGAAATCGTCGCCATCGTCTTGGATTCTTTTTGAATAGGGACATTTTCTTTAGCCTCAATCGCCTGGTGAAGCCCCTCGGAGTAGCGGCGACCGAACATCAACCGACCGGTAAAAGTGTCCACGATAACCACCTGATTATCTTTGACCACATAATCACGGTCTTTTTGAAAAAGGGTTTTTGCTTTGAGAGACGCCTCGATGTGGTGAATGGTGGCGAAATCTTTTTCGTAAAGATTCTCAACCCCCAACCTCCGCTCCACTTTACGGATACCAATCTCAGTTAGGTTGACCGTCTTGGCTTTTTCGTCAATCACATAATCGGTTTTGCGGACCAGTTTACTCGCCAGTTTGGCAAAATCATAGTATTTTTCAACCGCTTCTTCGGCGGGAGTGGAAATTATTAGGGGAGTGCGGGCCTCGTCAATCAGCGCCGAATCAACCTCGTCAACAATAGCGAAGCGATGCCTGCGCTGGACCATTTGCGAAGTATCAACAACCATGTTGTCCCGCAGGTAGTCAAAACCGAACTCGTTGTTGGTGCCGTAGGTGACATCGGCGGCGTAAGCCTCTTTGCGGGAAACGGGACGAAGGTGGGCAAGGCGCTCGTCGGTTTGGGACTCGTCGGTGTAGTCAGGATCATAGAGGTAAGATTTTTGCTCTTGACAAATACAACCGATCGAAAGGCCAAGAAAATGTAGCGCCTGACCATACCAACCGGTGTCCCGGCGGGCGAGGTAGTCATTAACAGTGACCAAGTGACAGTTTTGACCGCTTAAAGCATTTAAATAAAGGGCCAAGGCGGCGGCGTGGGTTTTTCCCTCGCCGGTTTTTTGCTCGGCCACTTTTCCCTGATGCAAAACAATCGCCGCCATCAATTGGACGTCAAAGGCCCGCTCCCCGACCATCCTCCTAATCGCCTCTCTACAAACCGCAAAGGCCGTAGGTAAAGCCTCATCAAAAGCTAAGCTTTTGATATCTACGTCACTAAAGCATTTCTGGAGTTCGGGGGTTTTTGCCTGCAACTGCGCGTCGGAGAGTTTTCCGATCTCCGGCTCCAAGGAGTTAATCTCATCCACAAGCGGTTGGAGTTTTTTCAATTCGCGTTCGTTACTATCTAAAAATTTGCTAAGAATTTTCATCACAACAGACAATGTAGTAGCGCAACTCGTTGCGCGCCGGATGCGAACTAAAGTTCGCTATTACAATTGTAGCATAGGAAATTAAACCTCTATGAGGACGGGAATAATCATTGGGGTTCTACCTAATTTATCGTAGATATACTGCTCCAACTCCTCCTCGATTTTTTCACGGATAAAGGCGTGGTCTTTTCTTCGTCCTTTGTGCTTTTCGACGACACCAACAACAATGTTCTTAAACTTATCCAAAAGACCTTTGGAGCTTTTTTCAAAAACCAACCCCCGGCTGATTAACTCTACCTTACCGGCAATTTTTCCCGTCCCCGAATCAAGCTGAACGAAGACGACCAAGATCCCGCTTTCGGAAAGAGCCCGGCGATCGCGCAAGACGGTCCGACCGACATCGCCAATTCCGTAGCCGTCAACCATAATGTTCCGCACCGAGATTTTCTTTCCCAACCGAGCGAAATCCGGCCCAAGTCCCAAACTTTGTCCGGCTTCCAATTCAAAAACACGCTGCGGTTCAACCCCTAACCGAGAGACCAGCTTTTTGTACGCTCTCGTCTGCATCGGCCCCCCGCCGATGGGGATAAAATACTTGGGGTTGACCATCGCCGCCAGCATTAACAAATCCCCCTGCGCTCCGTGGCCGGAAACATAAAGGTTCTCCTGAATTTCGTAGTAATGGACATCGGCCCCCAGTTGCGTCAACCGAGAGACAACGGCATCAACATTATTCTTGACCCCCGGCGGGGAAGGATCGCCGGAAAAAACAACCGTCGCTCCCTCCTTAATCTGCACATCTCGGTGGGCGCCATCGGCAATCCGCCAAAGGCCCGAACCGGGCTGGCCGTAACAACCGGCAACGATGTAAGTCAGCTGTTTGTCCGGAATACCTTGCGCCGCTCGGGGTTTAACGAAAATATTCTTGGGAAATTTTAGATAACCCAGTTGTTCGGCAATCAAAACCCGCTCGGCCACCGACCGGCCCAGAAGAACAATTTTACGGTTGTGCCTCAAAGAGGAGCGAATCGCCTGTTCCATTCGAGAAATGTTCGAGGAGATAGTGGTAATCAAAACCTGTCCTTTAGCCCCGTCCAACAAACGGTCAAAACTATCCTCAATACCCCTTTCGGTTTGAGTGTAACCTTCCGTCTGCGAACCCAAAGAGTCGGAAAAAAGGGCGAGGATCCCCTGCTCAATCAGACGAGCTAGTTTGGCAACTTCAAAGGGCTTTTTGTCGACCGGCGTCCAATCGAATTTGAAGTCCGTGGCATGAACAATAAGGCCGACGGGGGTTCGGATAACAAAACCCAAAGTATCGGGAATACTGTGGTTCATCCGAAAGGGAGAAATTTCAAAAGGCCCAATGTTAAAAGCGCCGCCGTCGGGGTCAACGGTTCGTAAATCAGCGTCCTTTATATTAGCCCGATCCTCAAGCCCGGCCTTAATAAAACCCTTGACCAGGGGGGCGCCGTAGACAGGAACCTTGCCCAACTTTGGGAGAACATAGGGAATCGCCCCAAAATGATCCTCGTGGCCGTGTGTGATAAGAATACCTCTGATGCGGTCCTTCTTGTTCTGGAGATAAGAAATGTCGGGAATGAGAATATCAACCCCCGGCATCGTCTCGTCAGGAAAGCCAATCCCGCAATCGATGATCATAATCTCGCCGCCGTATTCGTAAACATGCATATTGCGGGTAACATCGCCCACCCCGCCGAGGGGGATGTATTTGAGGATTTTTTTGTCTGGCTGTTGTTTAAATTTCATAACTAATCACAAAATCGGAGTGACAACTTCAGTTGTTATATAACACGCAAGCGTGTCACTCCAAACTGACTCAAATCAGATTCATCTGGTTTTCAGGAACCTTACTACTAATAATTTCCTTGACTTCCAACTCCCCCGCCAAAACTTTGGTAATTTTTCGAAAGTCTTTACGCAACTCCTCTAAAACGCCTGTTGCCCGCAGTCCCGCCGCCGGATGATAAACCGGAAAAACCAACCTCCCCTTAACCCGATGGAGAATTCCGTGGGCCTCGGAAATTTTAGCGTTGGAGATAAAAAATTCGGTCGCGAACCGGCCCATGGTCACAATTACCTGGGGATTGATAATCTTAATCTCCCGCTCAAGATAGGGCGAGCAGTTGCGGACCTCGTCGACCATCGGATTGCGATTTTCCGGCGGGCGACCCTTGACCACATTGGTAATATAAACCTTTTCTCTTTTGAGGTCAATAGAGGCCAAAAGTTCATCCAGAAGTTTCCCCGCCCGACCAACGAAGGGGCGCCCCTGCTTGTCTTCGTGAAAGCCGGGGCACTGCCCGATGAACATAATCTTGGTCTTTGAATCTCCCTCCCCGGGGACGACATTGGTGCGCGTCCGAGACAGTCGACATTTTTTACAACTTCGCAACGCCCTATTCACCTGCTCCAACAACTCCTCTTTTTTCATTTTTATTTAGTATAGCATACTCGCAAAACACGCTTGCACCAATACTTAGAAAATGCTAACCTAGAACCACAATGGCTGAGAAAATTTACACCTTCAGAGCAATGATCGAGCCTGATGAGCCTGGTTATCACGGGTACGTTCCCGCCCTTCCTGGTTGTCACACTTGTGGAGATACCATCGAGGAAACGAAAGAGAACCTCAAAGATGCTATTTTGGGCATTATAGAAACTATGCTCGACCACAACGTTCCCATCCCCGAAGATCATTTCATCGAAGTTCTTCAAACTGTTGAACTGGAACCAAGTTATGCCCAAGTTGCCCTAATTACAAGCTAAAGACCTTGAAAAGGTTGCAAGAAAAATAGGCTTCATCCACGGTCGCACAACCGGTAGTCATTTTATTCACTTCAGAGAGGAGGATCAAAGATCCATCTCCATTCCCAAACACAAAGGCAAAACGCTCGGTAAAGGATTGGCGCACTCCCTAATCAAACAAACGGACCTCACCAAAGAAGAATTCCTCAAACTTCTCAAAAAGAAATAGTTAAAAGTTTACAAAGTTTTAAAACTTTTGAAAAAACAGCGTTTTAATTCTACGATCGTAGAA
>Ga0209121_10003936_pt1 | contig 14077 bp, 18 predicted proteins | sample Cruoilmetagenom3_FD_187292 | JGI IMG/M metagenome (GOLD analysis project Ga0209121, IMG submission 187292) | Oil polluted marine microbial communities from Coal Oil Point, Santa Barbara, California, USA - Sample 3 (SPAdes) (version 2) | ecosystem: Environmental > Aquatic > Marine > Oil seeps ...
GGTCAATTTCCGATATCCATCTATACACGTGGGGTTATTTTTGATATATCCAGAGATTTACTTGTTATCAACATCGTCCAGTCCGGGGAGCCAAATTTGTTTGTAAAGCCCAGGTTCTTTTAAGGCTTTCTGATTGTCTGTTTTTCTGTTTTTATGGTTTCTTTCCGATCCCACAGATAGATTATCGTATTGTTTTGGTAAGTAACAATGTCGCCTTCTGTATAAAAGTAAGACATTGACTGCTTTTCTCTAACCAAAAATCCTTATTTTTCTCTTCCAGTCTTTCACCTTCAAAATTTTTATTTCTGGAAAATTTAGGCTAGCTTAAAGGTAAGTAGTAAAGGTAAGATTTTTAAGGTGTTAACCTCTGTAATGTGGAATTCTAACAGAAGAGCACTCGAAGCTCAGGGAGATTTATGCAAGTACTTTGACGTCTTTAAACGTAAATTTCTAAATAACTTGAATAAAAGAAAAACTTCTCTATAATGAATATATACAATTGCAGGTATTTTACCAAGACAAAACCCAACGAATAACCGGACGATTAAAGGAAGATGGTCAAATCTCCATCATTGCCAAGAAAAGAGAGTAAGCCAACTCAAAGAATAGTAAGTGGCATTTTATTAATTATTTTCCCCTTTCTTTTAGCTGTCTTTCCTGGGTTATACATAACCGGAGCTGAGCCATCCTGGCGAGCTCTGGATCAAAAACCAACATTAGTTTTCATTCGCCAAAGAGTTTCTAAGGAAGACGGAGCCTATCGATTTAACCTTAAGAAAGGAGAAGAAAAATCTCCTTTTCTTTCCGTCACTATTAAAGGCAAAAAGACCGGATTTAGAAAATTTGTACTGGCTGAAAAAAAATTCCAAAGTGAAAACTCTTCTTTTCCCATTTCTAAAAGTCACTCCATTGGTGAAGAGTTCTGGTTAGGATTCCCTACTCACGCAGAACTTTTCTACCAAGTCGCGCACATCAATTTTTGGGTAGAACCCAGAGCCCCACCCTTTATTCTTTAAAAATCCCCTTATAGTAAAAGTGTCAAGCACGTTGCTGGTCAGTTTATTACTGCTGCCATCACAGTGGACTACGCCTGTGGTTAAACAGATTAGGTTAGAGTGATCTGACAACTTCTAGTCGACTTTTAATGAGCAATAGGAGTCCAAAAGTAAGGATGGAAAAAATTTACCATAAAACCTAAATCTTTGGACATTGCAAAGATAACCACGTTTAGCTCGACCGTTAAGTTGTGTGAAAGATGTGTGAAAGAAAAGAATTCACCAAAAAAGGAGAAGACATTGCAAGGAAAACTTTTCTACGATCAAAAATATGGAATCAAGTATTACGCTAAAAATCGTGAACGATACGATCTTGAGGTAAGTCCCCTACCCCAGGTAAGTGAACGAAAATCTTACGGGATTTACCCGATTGGAGGATTCCTGGTTAAATTTGCCCAAGTTGTTAAAAAAAAGTTTTTTTCCTACGAGATAAAATTTACCCCGGTTGCCATAAAAGAACTGGGCATTGAAGCGTCTGATGATCTTAAGACTAAAAGCACGGAGATGGCTATCAAAATCCTCGAGCAGGGCTGTCGCGATGATATGATCGTTACGGTGAAGCACGCTGACGAATATGTTGCACAGTCATCTGAGCAACCCCTTCCCAAACATCGGCTTCATCACCGCTACAAAAGCTAAATCTTTCATAGCAACTCGAGGAAAGGCAAGCTGAAAACTGGAGTGAGATTAATTGACCATTGCCAATCTAATGCTCCCATGTTCCAAGGAACTGTTTGGTTTCAAGTTAACGGGAAAGGATCTCGCGATAGATCTGGGAACTAGCAAGACCCTGGTCTATAGGAGAGGATCAGGAGTGATTCTCGATGCTCCCTCAGTACTGGCAATTAACAAGAAAAATGGCCGAATACGGGCAGCAGGATTAAAAGCGAAGCAAATGCTGGGTAAAACCCCTCAGACTATTGTCACGATCCATCCTTTGCAGGATGGAGTTATCGCCAATTTTGATGCGACCCAGAGAATGGTGAAGTACTTCCTCAACCAGGTGCGCCCACGCAGAACAACAGTTGGTTCCCGCCTTATAATAGGAGTTCCTTGTAAGGTTACCAAAGTGGAAAAGAGGGCCCTTGTAGATATAGCAAAGGAAGTAGGAGCAAGAAAGTTATCTTTAGTATTCGAACCCCTAGCAGCGTTGCTAGGGGCGGATCTACCCATTTTCGAACCAGTAGGAAACATGATCGTTGATATTGGTGGGGGAACGAGCGAGGCAGCTATAGTCTCCCTCAATGGTGTGGTTATAAGTAACTCCATTAGAATGGCAGGGGAGGAGATGGATCAAGCAATAATTCACCACGTGAGGGAAACCTACAGCCTGTCCATAGGAGAACAGAGGGCTGAGAGAATCAAGATCAACCTTGGATATAGCTTCCCCAAAGGGAAAGACAGGAAAATGAAGATCAGGGGGAGAGATTTAAACACTGGATTTCCCAAGAAAATAGAACTTGATTCTGAAGAAATGCAGGAAATACTCGATCCTGTCCTCGCTGCCATACTGGATATGATAGAGGTAACCCTAGAGCAATGCCCCCCTGAACTTGCTGGGGATATTATGGAGAATGGGATCTACCTTACCGGTGGGGGGGCTTGTCTCAGCGGTCTAGATACGTATATCTCGAAGAGAGTGAAGCTTCCAGTTAAGATGGTTCCAGAGCCTCGTTTAACGGTAGTTTTAGGTCTGGGAAGACTTCTTGAGGATGATGATCTTTTATCTGCCGTGGAGATAACTCCCAACACTGGTTAGGAAGTCCAGAGGCCCGCATTTTCGCTGCGGCTGATGCTGCTGAGGCGGTGATGAGGCAAACTGTCGGGGATAGGGGTATGGATGAAGCATTGACAGTGGGACGAGAAGAAATTCAGGAGGCAGCAGCAGACAAACTCCAGCAAATCCTGGATCTCTATGAAAGCGGTATCCATATAGTTACCGTAAAGCTGCAAGACGTTCATGCTCCAGGTGAAGTAAAAGAGGCATTCGAAAGGGTTGCCAGCGCCAAAGAGGATAGAGAGCGGCTCATCAATGAAGCTTTGGGGAAATATAATCAGGAAATTCCAAAAGCGAGAGGTGAAGCAGAAAAGACAATAAGACAGGCAGAAGCGTACGCAGTGCAAAGGATAAAATATGCTGAAGGCGATGCCAATCGATTCTTACAGAGACTGAAGGAATATAAAAAAGCAAAACAGGTAACCAAAGATAGACTTTATCTAGAGACAATGCGAGATACTTTACGGGAAATTGAAAAGGTAGTTATACCAGAGACCGAGGAGTAACTTTTGAAGTTTTTGAATCCTAGAGATAAGAGTTTAGAGGGACTATCTGAAAAATAATGAGGAAGAATCTCAAAGAGTGAGATATAACTGCCAAAAGAAACATGATTCCGATATACGTCCCAAAACTCACTTTTGTCAAAATTTCTACAATTTTGTCGCCTTCTATGTAAAAGCACGACATTGACTACTTTCCTCTAAACTAAAATCCTGGTTTTATCGATATTCTAGATTATAGATTGACGACACTTTGTCCTCTTTTTTACTAAATGCTGACAGCTCCTTTGAAAATCGTTAATCTGAATGGAACTCTGAGAAGAGACTGCAGCATTTTCTACAATGATCACCCTTTGACAAATGAAGAGGATGACGACAAGAGACTATTGGAAGAGATTTCCTTGTTATCAACATCGTCCAGTCCGGGGAGCCAACGCCTGAAGTATCGTTTTGGAGAGCATTTGCACACCTTTGGTTGAAAAACGCCTGCCTATAATCAAGAATCTTTCAAATGTTTATTCACTTGTACGATAGGTCTTTAAAGCGATTACAAAGAAATATTGCCCGATAGAGCAAACTACTAGTCTTTCAGTTAGGCCCATTATTTCACTTCCAATAGAACTTGCTGCCACTAGCCCAAGAACAAAAGTGATTATGAACGTTATGAGCAAATATGTGTCATATCCCTTCCATTCGTCTACTTTCTTTAATTGACGCCACATTGCTAGCATCCCGAACATTACTAAAAATCCCATTAGCATCATAAGGATTAGATGGCCGAACCGTCTAGGAGCAAAGACGCTCTTCATTGAGCGAGGAAGTCCCTGGGAGATGAGGATACATAGAGTCATCTAATGGAACACTAGGAGATGAGCTAGTTAATCGGGAAGTATTTACCACATTGACTGAAGCAAGTATATTGATTGAAGAGTGGCGGAAGGAATACAATCAAGTAAGGCCGCATAGTGCCTTGAACTATCGGCCGCCTGCTCCCGAGGCCATCGTTCCGTTGACTCTAACTTAACAAGTGGTACTATTACCGGGGGCAGGCCACTCTAAGGAGTTATTTTACACATTCCCTGATAGCCACCAAAAACAGTCCACTTTTGATTAACAGATTTAATTTCTCCACTGGACAAAATCGTTTACATTTATTACAATGTGTATACGGATTTGTCCAAAGAGGTCGTTATGAACAAAAAGGATGAGAAGATATACAAAATATTTAGTACACGGAATGGGTTTGCTAGAACAAGGAATATTCTAGCAGCAGGCATTCATCGCCGTGATATAAGAAGAATGAGAGATGAAGGGCAGATAATCCGGATAAAAAGGGGTTTTTATCGCCTAACAGAAATCCCCCTTGTTTCCAACCAGGGCTTTATTGATCTTACCTATGCTGTTCCAAAAGGAGTTATATGTCTGCTTTCAGCTCTATCTTATTATGAACTGACTACTTTTAATCCCTCAACCATATCAATGGCTATTTGTCGAGGTTCAAGGGAACCAAAAATCGAATATCCACCTGTGGAATTTTATCATTTTTCAAAAAAACAATTTGAAGCAGGTATCAATGAGATAAAGATTAACGGTCATAAAATTCGTATCTATTGTCCAGAAAAGACTATATGTGATTGTTTCCGATATCGCAATAAACTGGGCCTTGACATAGCTAAAGAAGGACTATCTGAATATCTTAAACGCAAGGATCGCAATCTGGAGAGACTACTTGAATATGCTGAAATTTGTCGGATTAAACCACTGCTAGAGACATGGCTTAATGCCATGATTTAGGAGCAGGTCAGGAATAAAGATGAAAAGAGAGATTAAGAATAAACCCGCCTCAATAAGAGCAAAACTTATGAATATTGCGAGAGCAGAGAAGATAGATTTTGATGCTCTTCTACTGCGATATTTTCAGGAAAGATTTCTTTGCCGTCTGGCAATTTCCAGATTTTCTGACCATTTTGTGTTGAAAGGGGGGCTTCTCCTGATTTGTTTGAAGCTGCCAAGATCGCGTCCAACTAAAGATATCGATTTTCTAGCGGAACAGGTGAAAAATGACCCTGCTGAACTTGAATACATTCTTAGAAATATTGCCGACTTACATTGTGATGACGGAGTTAAATTTAATTCCTTATCAATAACATCGGAACGGATAAAAGAAGACACAGATTACGAGGGAATACGGCTCAAGATTGATACAACTCTCGGTCAGGCAAGGAAGAGACTACAAATGGACATCGCCTTTGGAGATATAATTATTCCCAAACCTAAACTAATGGAGTTTCCAACTTTATTAGAGGAAAAATCACCAAAAGTTAAAGTCTATTCAATAGAAAGCATTGTCTCCGAGAAGTTTGAAGCTATGGTTAAACTGGCTATGGCTAATAGTCGGATGAAGGATTTTTATGATATCTACACCCTTTCTATCAGTCATAATTTCCAAGGTTCCAAGCTTAAAAAGGCGATTGATTCTACTTTTCAGAGAAGAAAAACCCCTATACCTGACAATCCACTGGTTCTTCGGACAGAATTCCATAATGATGAAGGAAGAAGGAAGCAGTGGATTGCCTTCCTACGCAAATCACGACTTGATCTGAATCAAGAATTCAACGAAATAATGGGCAGAATTACTGCATTCTTAAAACCGATAGTAATCTCAATTAAAGATAAAACTAGAATGGATAAATCATGGGATACCATAGCAGGATGTTGGAAGAAGTAGCTTCTTCATCTAAATTGGTCCTTGTTATCAACATTGTCCAGTCCGGGGAGCCAGTCTGAACGATTTTCGCACACTGCATTTAAGGTTTGAAAATACAATAATCGCAAAGAACTAAAGGAGATCCTCTTTTGTCTGCTTTTTTGAAATCATAAACTTCTTGCCAAATCCTTTCCCAATCAAGCAAATCTATCAATTCTCCTGTGAATCTAAATTCCTCAACTTCTGTCTTTATTTCCTCTACCTTAATTCCCTCCTTTTTTCTCTTCCACAAATTTTGTCATCTCTATTACTAAAATTTCACGCTCCCAAGTTTTTCCAAGAGCACTCAAACTACCTGCATAAAGCCGAGAAGCAATTCCACTTTTCTGCAATTCCTCAAAGTGCTGTTTTGAAAGCCCTTCATTGGGAGTAATCAAAATAATATTGTCGGGAGAGAATAGATTGTAATGGAAGAATTGGCAGTAGTTTATATGGGTAATCAGGCTCACGCTTATAGTTTATTTTCCTTACGTAGAATTGAATATTTTCATCGTATCTAAGGAGAAGGTCTTCTGGAAGTTTAAGGTTCTCAAAAGACGATCGCAGGACATTTATAAAATAACTTCTCCCATCACTGTCAACGCCAACTGGCGCATCTTTTAACTTCTCCTGCAAATCCCTAAAATCACTTACTCCAAAGAGTGAAAGCAAGTATTTATTTAGGACAAGGTATTTTTCTATATTCATTCTTCAAGGTCCCTTAAGATTTTTTCAAAAATAGGTTTTAAGGGAGGTATTTCTTCTTTGACAGCTCTCCACACGATACTTGACTTAACTCCGAAATATTCGTGGATAACTTTGTCTCTCATTCCTGCCATATCCTTCCATGGTATTTCAGGATAGTTTTTTCTGATATCATCAGGAATATTTTTGGCCGCCTCACCAATAATCTCAAGTGCTCTTACTACAGCAAAGACAGTTTTATCATCCTGGATAAATTCTTCATAAGATATGTTTTTAACAAAATCCATGACCTTGCCCGTGGCACTAATAATATCCTCAATATAATCTCCTACCTCTCTTTTCATAGGGGAACCACCTCTTTTAATATGTGCCTACCTATTCTTGGCTTTAATTCGGACTTCTCCACTAAATCAACCTTCACACCAATAAGTTCACTCAGGTAGTTTTCCATATTCATAAACTTCAAAAGTCCAATTTTTGCATCCTCTTCAAATTCCACAAGTATATCAAGGTCGCTCTTTTCCTTATATTTTCCTCTTACATAAGAACCAAATATACCTATTTCCTTCACCCCATATTTTTCTTTCAATTCCTCTTTATGCCTGTTCAGGATATTTATAATCCTTTCAAGATTTAAAGCCTTCATCTGCGCCATATTTTATGCCTCCATCAGTTTTTTAAACTCTGGCTCAATATAAGGAATGGCATATTTATGCCCTTTTATGGAGTAGCGATATTGTGGGACAAAATCACCTTCTTCATAAAAGCGGGAAAAGAAATTATAGAGATCGTTAAAAACCTGTAATTTAATTTCATCAATCGTTTCCGCCTCATCTCTTTGGGCCTTTAAAGCTTGATATTTCCTTCCTAAATCGGAATCTTTGAATTCATCCTTAAGGTCTCCTGCGTGAGTAAGCGGCTCTTTTCCTAATTTTTTTGCAGTATCCAAAAGCTCTTGTTTTGCTTCTTCAAATCTCTGATTTATCTTGGTTAGTCTTTCACCTTTGTGTTTAGCAAAGGCAGATTCAATCTTATTTTTAAGGTCTTCCTGAATAAATTTCTTGAGTCTCTCACGTTTGTAATTTAGAATGCGATAAATCCCAAAATCCAGATCAGATGCCTCAAACTGAAAAAGCCTTTTAAGTAAATCCTGAAATTTTTGAATGCTCTCCATAATTACCTCACTTATTTACTTTATCTTTCTTACCTGCGGAAGCGGATTTCGTATTTTGCAATACTCTCTCTAGCGATTCATCGCTTATCCATTTATCAATTACTTCCTTTTTAAACCTCCACTGCCCAGCAATTTTGATAGAAGGGATTTGACCAGAGCGGGCAAGTTTATAGATAGTGTGTTCATCCATCTGTAGATATTCAGCTACCTGTTTAACCGTCATTATTTCTTTTTCTTCCATAAGGCCTATCCGTTTTTTATCATATTACAAAATCCACTAAAATAATACAAAATAAAACAACAATTGTCAAGTGGTTTTTGAGAAAATCAGAAGAAAAATTTCTTTGAGGGGAAGCAGGCACATAACGGGGTGCACCCCTATAATTGGACAAACCAGGTTAGAGTAGTCTGACAAGGTGCAGTTTATTTTTGATTTTCCACCAGTAGCTCCTCGACAAGTTCTCGTTTGAACTCGGCTGTAAAAGTCCTTGACTTTCTCATAGACAGCTTCCTTTCAATGCCTTTTCGGGATTTATCTGGCCCCTCAGATACTCGCAGGCTCTAACTCATTGTGTCCAGTTTTATGGGGTTCACTCCAATGAATGCGATAAGCCATGTTGGAAATTCCGTAGAGGATAAACCTTCTCCAATCGGTCAAAGGAGGGATCCTTCTCAAAATTGATGACCAAGAGTAAAATTCCCGCCAGGCCCATTCTTTTCCTTTTACTAACTCCTCGGTTGACATCCTTCGAGGCTCAAAAACAGCAGTTCCAAAATTGTACCTTGACCAGTTTTCCTCTACTATTCTTCCCTCTTCCTTCAACTTTCCCATGAGCGGGGTACCTGGCAGAGGAGTGAGCACAGTAAACTGAGCTAAATCTAATCTGATGCGTTTAGCAAAATCTACCGTGCGCTCGAAAATACTTTTGTCTTCAGAGTCAAAACCAAACACAAAGGCCCCCAGGACAACAATTCCATATTTATGAAAGAGTTTCACAGCCTCTAGATACGTCTCGGGTTTGTTGACCTTTTTACCTATCTCATCTATAGAAGACTGATCGATACTTTCAAATCCAACAAACAGGAATCTACACCCGCTCTCAGCCGCAAGTTTCAACAAATCTTCGTTCTCTGACCTGGCTATATTCACACTTGTCTGGCTCCCCCAGAGTATTTTCAAAGGTCTCAGAGCCTTAAATAACTCCCTGGCGTAATCTGCTTTACCGAAGATATTATCATCAAGAAAGACAAAGATACTTGTGTTCATTTTATTCCAGAACTTAGCCACAGTCTTCCGCCAGACCCCCATTTTATCGGCTGCTATCATTTCTTTAATTTCTTTTATTACCTCTTTTAGGGGTCTAAACCGATATCTTTTCCCAAAAAATCTACTTACTGCACAGAAAGAACAATTAAAAGGGCATCCCCTAGAAATCTGAAGTGTATTGGGAAGAAGATAGTTTTTTCTTTTCAGAAGTTCTCTGCGAGGGATAGGCAAACCAGATAGATCGGGTAATTCTTTAAGTTTATAGATTTTTTTGAGTTTACCTTCCTCGTAGTCCTCCAGAAGTTTAGGCCAGAGCCCCTCTGCCTCACCAACTACAACAGCATCGGAGTGCTCCATTGCCTCCTCTGGCATAGCACTTACATGCATTCCACCCATAATAACTGTTTTACCCATCCTTCTAAATCTATCGGCAAGTTCGTAAGCTCGAGGAGTTTGGGCTGTCATTACGGTTAAACCTATCAAATCTGCCTCTTTTATTTCCTCTAGCTCAAGATCTACACCATCTATATTTTCATCGATTATTTTGTAACTATACTCAGGAGCTAAGGCAGCCAATAATGCCAGGTTTAAAGGTGGAAATCTGAAGGATTTTGAGATAAAACCGGGTCTGGTAGAAGTGGGAGAAATCAAAACAATCTTATTTATCTTTCTCATTTTTCATCTCGTTTGGATCATTCCTCATCGATGGTTACATTAACGCGCTGTAGCTGGCGAGGCAATCGTTACCAAGAGGGTCCCTCAATGGGAACAAAAGAATTGTTAAAATGGCTGGTATCCCAAGCCAGGAGAAATACCACCAGCATCATCTCACTCTTTCGAACAAAGTGAAAGTTAGCTACTCAAACGGGCTACTTATCTTTTGCTACGGTTTTCTCCAGCACCCCCTCGAGAATCTCCGCACCTTTCTGCCAGGAAAATTTCTCTTCTACCAAGGCGCGGCTCCTCTGGCTGATTCGCTGATAGAGTTCATCGTTTTTAAACAGCTTAACTACCCGGTTAACAAATGTCTCAGGGTCATTCGCAATAACGATATTATGCATATCCTCCACGGGAATTCCTTCCGCACCCAGCGAGGTAGTTACCACCGGAATAGCCATAGCCATCGCTTCCAAGATTTTACCCCGAAAACCCTTTCCCAATCTTATGGGTGCCACCAAGACTTTTGCTTTCCTGAGATAATCTCGTACATCCTCCACTGTGCCGGTGACTACAATGTCCCGGTCTCGCTTTGCTGCGGCAAGAATATCAGGTGTTGGATCGCGACCAATAATATAAAACTTGATACCCGGGAGGGTGTTCTTGAGGCATGGCCATATTTCCTTTGTAAAATACATAACCGCCTCTCGATTAGGATCGTGTGGGTAATTACCAAGAAAGGCCACACTCATTTCCTGTTCCTCAAGGGATACGGGACTAAATTTTTCTGTATCTACCCCGTGAGGGACCACATCGATGTCCAGACCTGGAGCATATCGAAGAAGCCCCTCCCGTTCTTCCGGGGTTAGGGTAATAACCTTGTCCACGTCCCGATACATGGCGAATTCATACGCTTCAAGTCGATAAAGCTCCAGCATGGCTCTAAAACCTCTGATTGAGAAAATTCCGTACAAATCAAGAACTTTTTTGCGAGAAGTCGTGTAACACTCGTGGCAGGAGACAATTCTTTTCGTTCGCGGATTGATGTCGGAGTTCTGATAAAGATACTGGCCCATTACTGAATATTCCGCTATTACCACATCATAGTCAGAGCGCTGCGTCATCTTGGCAACCGTATGATGCATTTCGGACGACTTAGTGTTACACATATATGGCGGCACTTCCGAGGAAAAAAAGTCACTTATTCGGCGGAAGGCATTCCGAGGTGGAGGATAAGGCATCAGCTCAAGCTCGCTCAGATAAGGCTCAAGCGTACCTAGATATCGCCGGTCCTCATTACGTATAAATGAAGCCAATCCAACCCGATGATGACGAGAAAGATATTTGATTCGGTTATAAATAATGATTGGTCCACCAATGACCTTACCATGGGGAAACTCTTTTGGTACGAACAATATTTTCATAGGCTGCTCATCTTTGCATTGAACGGGAAGCGAAAGATGTTTTTACTTGGGAATCCCCCGATCTACCGCTACACGGGTCAACTCCTGCCATCTCTTGATGAGATTCCTGAGCCAAGTAGGAGTATCTATGTCTTTGAATGGATTATTCTTAGCCAGTTCAATATTTGCCTCGCACTCATCCATACCCCGTTTATCTGAGAGCTTTTTATATTCTTCTTTCAAGAGCTCATTCGTCCTAATAATCCGCTCCTCCAGATCTGGACCAAGGAACATACCCGGATAAGGCATTAGTTCCTCCCAACCGACACCTTCTATTTCTTCGTGATCAATTACTTTTTTTCTCTCATACAAGAATCGCTTTATATCCTCGCGTAGACTCCTCCAAGCTGGTCGGAAAATTTTCGGCGGAACGTGTTTGATGTATAGTTCTCTGTCAAGCCACACAGTTATTCTATTTATCCTGAGATTGATGAGAAAATCAATGTCCTCTCCCCGAGTGATAAGAGAATCAAAGGGAACCTTCATTACGATATCACGGTGAAGCACCATGTTCCCACCAAAGACAAACGGAGTTGGTTTGAGACGAGGAGGTCTTCCAATAATCAATTTAAACGTCTCGTTCATAGCGGATGCGTTGTCCCAATAGGGCCTGCGCCATGCCGGTACCCTACTCACATCAAGCCGGTAGCTATCAGGCTGGAGATAATATCCCGCCACCGCCTTAATCTCTTGGCCTTGGTATTCACTCCCAATGAACTCTTCAGCCTTGCTCAGAAATTTACTATCTGTGATGGTTTCATCATCATCAAGGAATATGGTTATCTCGCTGCCGTTGAGAATACCGGCCAGTGAACACATATTGCGTACCGCAGGATAACTGTCCAAATTAATAAGCTCACATGCAGCTTCCGGTACATCATCATGGATGAGGGCGCGGCGGAGCCTATTAAGATTTTGGCTGTGCAAAAGGGCAATATCATGGTGTGCGCTGTATGGCTCAACCACATCCTGCACCTTGGCTATAACCTCATTCGTGATATGAGAAGCATTGGCAACTACGACCACTACTACTTTAAATTCCTGAGTGTTAACTAGCTCTAAGCTGTCTAACAGCCGCCCCAACGTACCCTCTTCATTGAGTGGGGTTGGATGATCAAAAATAATTTCCTCTTCGCCACCTGATAACCCACCTGCAGGACCCCAGTATGAGGGAATAACAATGGTGGCGCTTTTCATCGCTCAGCCCATTTTCCTATTAATTTGTGCAGCTTCCGACACATTTTTCATCTTGGCCGTCTTAATACCGTTGAGCACATTCATCCTTTCTTCGATCCAGATTGACTTTAAGATTCCTGCATGAGGATCGATGACCATGACCTCTCCTCCGAACTAACTGCTTTTTCCATGAACTATAGGGGTAATAACCAATGGGGCATGGGTCTGGACATCGTTGCCAGGGGGACCCCTTGATAAGGATAGGGAAATTTGTTACATAGCCGATACCCTCAATCTGGAGGAGTACCTCCAGGAAGCAAGACAAGAGGGATACTAGTGGAGATATTATACGAGAAAATAAAAAAAATGTAAAACGTTGAGGTGAGGAAACCTCTCTTCTTGTACTAGAGAATCTCGGGATTCTTCCCCTCCGTCGCTGTCTTACGGCACCTTGCGGCCGCTTCTTAAGACAACACGTATTTATTCTAGCGCATGGAACTTTGCGTTTTTCCTGGAGTCTAATTTTGTAAAGAAAGGCGCGAAAAATTTTGAAAAGGAGGATGGTCAATGAAGACTGAGAAATTTTTACTCTGGACAGTTATCTTTGCTCTGGTCTTTGCTAGTTTGTCGGGGGCCTCTCTAGCTCAGAAAAACTCACAACCCCAGAGAATTATTGTTGAGCCCAAGCTTCCATTCAAAATTAATGTCTGGGTGGACAAAGGATGCGGGTCAACTTATAGAGTGGGCGAAAGTCTAATTGTCTACTTTGAATCCAGCCGGGACTGTTACCTTACCTTGTTCGATTTTTCCCCTGAGGGGAAAGTAAGACAAATATTTCCTAACCGTTACCGTGAGGACAATTTTATCAGAGCACATAGGGTTTATGCTATCCCAGGAGAAAGAGATTCCTTCGAGTTCAGAGTTACCCCTCCTCCAGGGGTAGAAACAATCAAGGCAGTGGCCACCGTGAGTCCCTGGAGGTTCAGCCGAGAAATTGTAGGCTACAAGGAGGCCTTTCCGATTGTCAGCAAATCGGCCCAGGAATTTTCTTCCAAATTTAAACAAAGAATAAGACCCATTCCCCGCCCTAGGTGGGCCGAAAATAGCTGCAGATTTTACGTAAGTGGTTGGGTAAGACCCGGTCGAGAGAAAGTTAGAGTAACCTCAGAGCCGACTCACGCATCTGTTTATTTAGATGGAGAATACCGAGGAACAACTCCCCTCACCATTCGTCGGGTGCGGGTGGGAGAACACAAAATCCGTGTGGCCAAAGAAGACTATAATGACTGGTCAGAGGCCATTTTTGTCGAACGAGGCAAAATGAGCTATGTCTTTGCCCGATTAGAGCCTTTGTATCGTTACCGGAAAGGTTCCATCCAGGTTAGCTCCCAGCCTTCCCGTGCCAGGGTATTTATCGATGGAGTAGATAAGGGTAAAACTCCCCTAACCATAAGAAGATTAAAGGTAGGTTGGCATGAGGTGGCAGTGATTAAAGAAGGTTATCGGATTTATGTCAAACATGTGTATGTGGATAGGGGAGAGCGAGTTTACCTTGAG
>Ga0209121_10003937_pt1 | contig 14075 bp, 16 predicted proteins | sample Cruoilmetagenom3_FD_187292 | JGI IMG/M metagenome (GOLD analysis project Ga0209121, IMG submission 187292) | Oil polluted marine microbial communities from Coal Oil Point, Santa Barbara, California, USA - Sample 3 (SPAdes) (version 2) | ecosystem: Environmental > Aquatic > Marine > Oil seeps ...
AGATTAACCATATTCAAATAGATCTTCTCCACTCTCAAGGACTTACAAAAGAGGAGATAAAAATAGCATGTAAAGTGGGGATTATTGATCCAGATCAGGCCTGGTGGTGGACTGATGAATGGCAAAAAGGGGAAAGAGAGGCAATAAAAGAAGTAGAGAAAGCCCTTGGTGGAAAGAAGGAAGGCGTAGGCTGTGGTAAATATATTAGAGTTTTTCGAATAAGGAATAAAATATGCTTTAAGAAATGTAATGTTTCAGACCTTATAAACTTTAATTGACACTATCGATTTAAAAGTTGACAAAGCTGATAGTTTATGTAAATAATAGCTTAGTTTAATATATTACTTTAATAAGGTATCCAGGAGGTAAGAAATGCCTGCCATAAAAAGAGAGTTTAAGACAAGCTTGCATGTGCTTAGTTATAAACAGAACGATCGCTGTATTGCTCATTGCTTGGAATTTGATTTAATAGGCGAAGGAACTACTGATAAAGAAGCGAGAGAGAATTTAAACGACTTAATTTTCAACTATCTACAATTTGCTCTTAAAAATAATATTGCACAATTTGCATACCACCCAGCACCTAAGATATACTGGAATAAGTTCGAGGAGTTGTATAAGGAGAACTTAGCTCGTCAGTCTATTGACCCTGAGCTACTTAAAGCACCCAAGAATCGCATAAAAGATTTTATTAAAGAAGAGAAGGTAGATAAGGTTTTTACTCATGCCTAAGTCTCCTGGTGATAGACCGCTTAAATATTCTGAACTAGTGAAAAAATTAAAAAGTTTTGGGGTTATCCCTATTCCAGGACGCGGGAAAGGTAGTAACCGAGGTTTTTATCATCCGAACATTATGGGTAAACCAACATGGTTTTTTGTAAAATGCCATGGCGAAGGAACTGAATTAAGTAAACCTGTAGTAAGTGCCGCTCGGCGAAGATTTAACATAAAAAGCGAAGAATTCTACTAAAAACTGCTTTAAAACCTACGTTTTAAGTTCTCCCATTAAAACCTTTTAAATTCATTTTAAAAATCTATATTAATTATCGCCAATCACCCCCCATTTTATCAGCATTCTAGATCATTAAAAGACGCCACAGCGTCATCTTTTTTACTAAATATTGACAAACCTTCCCAGAAGAGCTAAATTAAAATAAATAAAAGTCAAAGTTTAGAATTTTCAGCTAAAGGGTGTATATCCAAACAGATTTGGATATGAGTTAGGCGATATTTTTGCTTGAAGCCAAAAAACCAATAGAAGGAACTAAAAAATGGGAAAAAATATTAATCGCGCAGGAGTAACAGTGCTTGTAGCAGCGCTGGCAAGTTTGATGTTAGGAGCAGGCCAAGGTCTCAGTGCTGATTGGCCAAACGTCCTTAAGCAAGCAATGGCAAAATGTGAGAAGTTTAAGAAAGAAATTAAAGATATGACTATTATCCGGGAGATGAAGATGATTTCACAAGAGGAAGAGATGGCTCTTTCGCATGAGGTAAAGCAGTTCTTTAAGGGTGAAAAGTTTAGATCCGAAATTACAACGCAGATGCCCAATATGCCCAAGGAAATGGGAGGAATGCAGACAATCATCATTTATGATGGCAAAGATATATGGATGATTTCATTAATGGGAAAGAAAAAACTTTCTGATGAGGAAAGTAAGCAATATCAAAAAGATGAGATTTGTTGCTGGACACGGATGTTTGAAAAAGCAAAAATCGTGGGAACTGAAAAAATTGGTAAACGAGAATGTTATGTGGTCAAGCCTGAAGAGGAAGAGAAGTCTTCATTTGCCAGGATATGGTTGGACAAGAAGAATCTGGTTATAGTTAAAATTGAAAGTAAAGGAACGGAAGGTGAAATAATACTTATGGTAGGTTCTGATTTTAGGAAGGTAAAAGGTGATTGGGAAATGCCCTATAAGACTGAGATGTATGGGAATAATGAGCTTATGTTCACTATTCTTATCAAATCCATTGAAATAAACAAAGGACTTTCCGATGACCTATTTAATCCGGACAAGGTAAAGATAAAGGGATTCAATATGCAGGAGATGATGCAGCAGAAGGAGGAAGAATAACGATTAAGAAAGTATTAGCATCAAATTGGTTATCTATGGCAAAGGTGCTCCTTATTAATGCAAACCCTCACCAGAGATTAATAACTGGCTTTTCTTTTCCATCAGAATTTATCTTCACCTTTATTTCATAAACTTTCTTAATATTCTCTTCGGTAATTACTTCCTGAGGAGTACCCCTGGCAAAGATCATTCCTTCTTTCATAAGAATTAGTTTAGAGGCGTAATGGCTGGTAAGATTTAAATCATGAGAAATCATCAAGATAGTAACTCCTTCCTCTTTATTGAGTTTATCTATAAGATTGAGGATATCCAGTTGATGTTTTATGTCCAGATGAGAGGCGGGTTCATCTAATAAGAGAAACTCTGGTTTTTGTGCTAAACTACGGGCAATTACTACTTTTTGTCTTTCTCCTCCGCTAAGTTCACCTATTCTTCTTTCACGGAGATCAGTGGTCCCGGTTAATTCCATAGCTTCCTCGACTATTTGATAATCTTCTTTTTTTTCTAAATAAAATCTTGGAAGATAAGGGATTCTTCCTAATAAAATAAAATCTCGGACCGTAAAGGAAAACCAAAATACTGAAAATTGGGGAACTACGGCTATTTTCTGGGCTAACTGCCTGGTATTTATTTGGGCTATATCTCTTCCTTTTAAAAAAATTTTCCCTCTTCTTGAAGGAAGAATCCTGGTAATATTCTTAAGAAGCGTAGTCTTGCCTGCTCCATTAGGTCCTACTACTCCGCAGAAGTCCCCTTTTTTAATTACTAAATTAATCCCTTTTAAAATATCAGTTTCTTTATAACCACTCCAAAGATTTTTTATTTTAAGTAATTCTTCTTCCATTTACCACCTGAACTCTACCTTTCTTTTTCTAATAATGTAAATAAAGATAATTCCTCCTATTATTCCCGTAATTATCCCTACGGGTAATTCCCGGGGAGAGAGAATAGTTCGGGCAACGATATCTGCACCTACAAGAAAAGTTGAGCCCGCAATAACGGAAGCAGGAAGGAGAATACGATGGTCTACATCAATTACATTCCTGATAAAATGAGGAATCATTAAGCCCACAAAGCCAATTACTCCGGAAACAGAAACGGCAACTCCCGCCAGAAGAGAAGCCAAAACAAAGAGAATTTTTTTTGTTCTTTCCACTTCTATTCCCAGGTGTTGAGCCTCCTCTTCTCCCAGACTTAAGGCATTTAAATCTCTCGCAAATAGAAAGGAAGTAAATATCCCCCCGAGAAGGATAAAGGAGACAGGAAGAATTAATGAGAGATTAGTTTCTTGCAGGTTACCCATTATCCAGAAAGTTATCCCGTGAAGTTCTTCTAATCCGCTAATACTCATTAAGAGCATAATCAAAGAAGAGGAAAAGAAACTGACGATAACTCCTGTAAGAAGAAGAGTGGGAATGGCTAATCTACCTCCACTGCTGGCAATAAAGTAGACGAGGATAGTAGCTCCTATTGCTCCCAGGAATCCAGATAAGGGAATAAGTTGAGAAAAGGTTTTGCTTAACCCGGTGATTATCATTATACAGACAGCTACCGCTGCTCCTCCAGATACTCCCAGAGTATAGGGTTCTACCAAAGGATTACGAAACATTCCCTGAAAAATGACCCCGGAGCTGGATAAAGCCGCTCCTACCACTATCCCTAAAATTAAACGGGGTAATCTTATTTTAAAGAGAATAATAGAGGCAGAAGTATTTTCAAAAGGATAATTCTGCCAGAAGAGAATTCTTTTTACCAGAAGAGATAAAGTTTCCTTCGCAGGGATACGGACCGCTCCTACGGCTAAAGAAAGGAGAGAAACTCCTATTAGTAGAGCCACTAATATCATTAGCCAACTTATCCAGCGACTTATCTTTCCGGGCATAATTTTATCCAATTAAATTTTAATTTGGTAATTTTTTTGCGATCCATTAGTTATATTAGTGATAGCCGCGAGGCTCAGAGCCTGCGCTTATACGCAACTTAAAAGTTGCGGCTACCAGATTGCGGGGGGCAAGCCCCCCGCTCTACTGTTCTCCAAATTTAAAATAACCCGGGATGGATAATTTTTGCCATTTCCTTCAGAGCATCTATTATTCGCGGGCCAGTGCGAGAGACTATATCTGCGTTTATAGTGAATATTTTGTTATTCTTAAAAGCATCCGTTTCAGATAAAGTGGACTCGGCTCTTACTGTTTCTATTAGTCCTCCAGGATGACCTTCACCAACTATTATTATTTGAGGATTTTTTTTAATTACTAGTTCCAGGCTTATTTTAGGCCATCCAGGTACATCCCCGGCTACATTCACTCCTCCTGCTTTTTGAATAAGCTCATCGATGAATGTTCCTGAACCCGCTGTCCATAGAGGTTTATACCAAACTACATAAAGCACTCCTGGTTTTTGTTCCGAAGTTAAGTTTTTTGTCATAAAGGTAACTCTCCCCATCCTTTCTCTTAAGTTTTTTACAAGTTCCGAAGCTTTTTCCTCTTCATCAGTTATTTTTCCTACCAGTTCAATACTCCCGAATACATCTTCTATCGTTTTAGGGTTTAATCCCACTACTGTAAGCTTAAGATTCTGCAGTTGATTAATTAATTTCCCGGGATTCCCAAAGACAGCTAAAATTAAGTCTGGTTTTAAATCAATAATTTTTTCCAGGCTGGGGTTGCTATAACCTCCTATCTTTTCTTTTTCCTTTGCTTCTAAAGGATAATTACAGACATCGGTTACTCCCACTACTTTGTCCCCGAGACCCAGAGCAAAGAGAATTTCTGTATTAGAGGGTGATAAGGAGATGATTCTTTGGGGGACTTCTTCTATAATTACTTCTCTTCCCAGATCATCAGTGATAGTAATTAAAATTTTCTTTGGAGGTAGTATTCTAACACGACTTGTGATTATAAGCCAAGTCATAATAGAAGCCAAAATTCCTATCCCTATCAATATTGGTAATATTACTTTTAACCATTTTTTCCTCATTTCTTACCTCCTGGTGTATAATATGTAATGTGTAATCTGTAATTCACTTATTACTGATTACTTGCATCCGTGACGATTGATAACTGAATAAATTTTCTGTAAATACTACAACTCTGTGTCATTGCAAAGCCGACGGAGTCTTGGTAGCCGCAGGCTTTACCTGCGGGGGACAAGCCCCCGCGCTACAGTAGCGTTGGAGTTTATCTCCAACAAATTTCCTAACTCCCCTAAATCTTTAATTATCCATTTACCTTTTTTCTTATTTTCGCGGTCTATGAAGATAGCTTTAATGCCGATCTTTTTTGGATAAAGATAATCAAATTTCCAATGGTCCCCTATATGAAGAATTTTTTCGGGAGATACTTTTAATTTTTGACATATTTTTAAATAAACAGAGGGAATCTTTACATTTTTAAACTCAGAAACAGTAGAAAAAGAATGAAGGAAATAATTACCTATTTTTTTTAATTTGGGAGTTAAAAGTTCAACAGGCATCCCGGTAATAATTATTAAAGGGAATCTCTTTTTTAATTTTTTTAGTGTTGGCAAAACATCAGGATAAAGTTTTATTTCAGCTTCATATTTAGAGACCATATCTTCCCATTTTACCTTAAGTTGAAGATGCCGAAGCCAGAAGTTGATGTCATACCAACAGATATTTTTTTCTCCTACCTCGTCATATTTTTGGGCAATTTGTTTTTCTGCTTCCGCAAAGCTTATCCCCTCTTTTTTAGCATAAAGAGAGGGAATTTCTTTTCGCCAGATTAAATCATTAGATCCTTTTTTAATTAAAGTTCCGTCTACATCAAAGGAAATTATTTCTATTCCATTTAGTTTCATTTTAAATCCATAATTTTGTATATCTTTTCCATATTAAGATTATTTCTCACTACTTCAGCTAATTTATCATATTCTTTGTTTTTTTCTTCCTCTATAGATATTTTTCTCCTAAAAAGAGGAGATAATCCTTTTTCTTTTCTTAAGAAATTTAAAAAAACCCTTCGGAAGGCACTATTTTCAAATATTCCGTGAATATAAGTTCCAAAGATTCCTCTTTTTTCATCAATTGCTCCATCTTCAATATTTACACTTTGAGAAAATCTTTCTTTAATCAGAAAAAGTGGCTTTATTCCTTTAAAGAATTTTGTTTTCCCCATATGGATTTCATATCCTTTAATTTCTTCTTCTGTGTTAAATAAATTATTCTTCTGAAGAATAGTCTTTATCTGGGAGGTAAGTTTACTTTTTTCTAATATTGTTACAATGTTTAGCAGTCCCAGTCCTCTTATTTTTTCTTGATGAGATTCTATGTGATCGGGATCTCTAATTTCCTTTCCTAACATTTGATATCCTCCGCAGATTCCCAATATTTTTATTCCTTCCCGGAATAATTTTAAAATTTGATTTTCATAACCCCCTTCTCTTAAGTATTTAAGATCTTCAATAGTATTTTTACTCCCCGGTATAATTAATAAATCTGGATTCCCTAAGGGCTCTCCTTTCCCTATATATTTAAGATACACATCTTCTTCTTTTTCCAAAGGGTCAAAGTCGGTAAAATTAGAAATATGAGGAAGATAGAGAACTTCAATAGAAATTATATCTTTTTTGCTGGGTAGGGAAGAATTTCTTCTTTTTTCCAGGGAGACTGAATCTTCCTCTTCTATTTTTATATCTTTAAAATAAGGAATTACTCCCAGGATTTCTTTTTTGGACCTTTTCTCCAGATAATCTAATCCTGGTTTTAGAATATCGATGTCTCCACGGAATTTGTTGATAATTATACCCTTTATATAATCTCTTTCTTCTTTGGTTAAAAGCTCCAGGGTTCCCACTATCCAGGCAAAGACTCCTCCTCTGTCAATATCTCCTACTAAAACTACTGGCGTCTGGGCAATTTTAGCCATTCTCATATTAACAATATCCCTATCCCGAAGATTTACTTCAGCAGGACTGCCTGCCCCTTCTATTACCACTATTTCATATTTTCTAACTAATTTTAAGAAAGACTCTGTAACTATTTGAATAACCTCCCTCTGAGTTTTATATTTCTGATATTCTTTAGCTAACATATTACTCAGAGGTTTCCCTCTTATAATAATTTGAGCTCCTGTATCTTTAGTGGGTTTAATTAAAATAGGATTCATATCTACAGTGGGTTCAATGCCAGCTGCCTCTGCCTGAACTACTTGAGCCCTTCCCATTTCTCCTCCATCTCTGGTGACGAAAGAGTTTAAAGCCATATTTTGAGATTTAAAAGGAGCTACGCTATATCCATCCTGTTTAAATATTCTACAAAGTGCGGCACAGATCACACTCTTTCCTACGCCAGATCCTGTTCCTTGAATCATTATTCTTTTAGCAATCATTTTTTTATTCAATAAAAAATAACTTCTTTTGTAAGACGCAAAAGAAAGTTTTTATTTATAAGAGTAAATAGGTCTTCTGGCTTTAGGGACAAAAGCCTACTCCCCCACCTTCCCGGAAGTAATTTTGCTTCCAGTGGCCTTTGGGGTTTCGTTTCCCTTTACAGCAGCGCTACTGCTCGGGATTTTCACCCGATTCCCTTAATCTATCCTTTATTCTACCAATTTAGTCAAAAAATAAATATTTCCATCCCTATTTTTTTTTGGTAATATATATTATGTTTTATCTTTGTCAAATTATTTTTGAGAGCTTGTTTTTGAAAGCTCTGAAAAATTTAACCTTCTTTCCATTGAAGCATTCATTTCTCAATTCCTTTTCTTGCTGTAACTCCTTTTGAGAAATAATGCTTTATTTTCCTCATCTCAGTGACAAGATCTGCTATCTCTATAATCTGAGGAGAGGCATACCTTCCTGTTAAAACCAGCTCAACATGAGGCGGCTTATTTTTAATTAAATTTATTAAATCATTTTCAGGTATTAGTTTAAAATATAAAGCAACATTGATTTCGTCTAAAATAACCACATCATATTCTCCGCTAAAAATAATTTCTTTTATTTTTTCGAATCCTTTTTTAGCAAGTTCTCTATCCTCTTCTCTAATTTCCTGCCCTATAAAACGTTTTCCTCCAAATTGCTCTATTTTAATAAGGTCTTTAAATCTGTTTATAGAGTTAAGCTCGCTATATTTTCCCTTTTTAAGAAATTGACCAATATAAACTTTTAATCCTGCACCGACTGCTCTTAAGGCAAGTCCAAAAGCTGCTGTTGTCTTGCCTTTTCCATTCCCTGTATATACTTGAACATATCCTCTCATTTTTTATTTCCCACTTTCTTAAAGATATTGTCAAAAATAATTTTTTCTTTTTGTAATTGGTAGTCGCAGGCTTTAGCCTGCGTTCTTGTGCATTAATTCTCTCTTGCGCAACTTAAAAGTTGCGGCTACCCTCATTTCTTTAAGATAATTTCTCTCCCCATACCCAAATCCTCTTTTCCTTTATTTACGCAGGCTGAAGGTTGCGGTTACCATAAAACTTTTGACATTATCTAATTTAAGTGTATTTTGCTATTACATCTTCTTTCAAGGGATATTTTCCGCAGGTAAATTTTTCCCCCTCAGGACAATATCCTAATTTTTTACATTTTGCTCCTGCATCTGAAAAAACTGCTGGTAAATGCTCTTTGCATATATTAAGCATTTTATTTGCAAGATTTCTAATTTCCCATTGAGCTCTCGTGCAGCATCTCTGCTCAAAAAAATGAAGCAATTCTCGACAGTTCATTGTTACAACTATTTTAGTTTCAGCTGCTTGCGGAAGAACAAATCTTACATCTTGATTTGCCTTTTCGCCAACAATGCCTTTTTCTTTAAATCTTTTTATCATTTCATTATAACTTGTCTGGATTTTCTCCATAATCTTTACAAATTCATCTTTTAAGATTTTATCTTTCTCTATCAAAGGTGGAATTATATAGTCAAAATTTGTTTCTTTAACATATCTTTGACTTTGTTGGGAATAAGATGCCATTCTATGTCTAACTAACTGGTGGGTAAGAGATCTAGATACGCCCTCTATAGCAAAAGTGAATTTAACATGTTCCAGGGGACTCTCATGTCCGGATTTAATTACTTTTTTGATAAATTTTTCTTGTTTTTCTAAGTTCCCCTCCTTTATTATTTCATCTGCAAATTTTGAAGAATAACATTGTTTAAAAGCAACATATAGAATAGAAACAGCATTTTGTGTCATCTCTAAAAGTTTTACATTTAATTTAACTTGTGGCATTTTTTATCTTAATTTCTCCTTACGGTAAGCAGAAATATAACCCATGCAATATTCATCTAATCCAATAACTGCTAGAGAGGAAAACAAAGTTGTTATCATTCCCTTTTCGCAGGGGTCGATAATTACTCCATCGCATCCAGCGGCAATAAGCATGGCCAGGAAGACTTTATTCAAGTTATTTCTGACTGGGAGTCCGAAAGAAATGTTAGATAACCCTAAAGCAATATGAGCATCGGGAAATTCCTTTTTTGTAGTTTTGATAGCTTCTAAAATAAATTTTGCCTGTCCAGGGTTGGTAGAAGCAGGGCGAACAAGAGGGTCAAAATAAATTTTATTTAAGGGGATCCCTTCTTCCTGAATTATTTTTACTAAATCCCTGGTAATTCTCATTCTCCCTTCATAGTCTTCAGGCATTCCTTTATCATCCATTGTTAAGGCAACTATGCCTGTCTTATATTTTTTTACCAGAGGCAAAATCTTTTCAATGCGTTTTTGCTCTGCAGTGATGGAATTTATTATAGTTTCTGGTCTATTACATACCTTCAATCCTTCTTCCAGCGCTATAGGATTAGCTGAATCAAATGTAAGGGGAAGATTTGTTGCCTTAGACACTACCTCAGCTAACCATCTCATATCATCCACTTCTTTTGCTGGATCCCCACCAGCATTAATATCTATATGAGTTGCCCCTGCTTCAGTTTGTTTCTTAGCTTCTAAAGCAATAAAATCAACATCTCTTTTCCATGCTTTTTCTCTAATCTTTTTTCGTGTCATATTGATGCGTTCTCCAATAATTGTGAACATAACCTTCTCTCCTTATAATTAGTTGTTAGATAAAGCAATATACCTTTGGATTTCTTTAGCAATTAAACGAATATGCTCGGGCGTGGTTCCACAACATCCTCCAATCATATTTACTCCTATTTTTATTAAATCAGGGGTAAATTTTGCCATCTCCTCCGGAGTTTCTGGATAAACAGTTTTTCCCTTTACTAATTGCGGAACTCCAGCATTAGGTTTTATCCATAAAGGTAAAGTAGTAATAGAGCGAATAATACGAGCTATTTCTGTTAAATCTTTTGCTCCAGAACCACAATTGGAACCCACTATATCTGCTCCAGCTTTTTCTAATTCTTTAGCTGCTTTTTCTGGAGTTATTCCCATCACTGTAGCATATCCCCTTTTTCCTCTATCAAAAGTCATTGATGTTGCTACTGGAAGATTAGAATTCTCTTTGACAGCCCTTAAAGCACATTTAGCTTCACTAAGATCTGTCATTGTCTCAATGATTACTCCATCAGCACCCCCTTCCACAAATGCATCTACCTGCTCTTTAAAACAAGCAATCATTTCCTCTTCTGTAACCATACCTAAAGGTTTTAAAAACTCACCAGTGGGACCAATAGAGGCAAACACAAGGGAATCTTTTGCTATTTTCTTAGATAATTCTACCCCTTTTTTATTTATTTCTTTTATATTAGAAGAAATTCCACTTTTTTTTAATTTAAAACGACTGCCACCAAAAGTATTAGTTAATATAATATCAGCCCCTGCTTCTTTATAAGCTTTGGCGATTGCCCTGACATCATCAGGACGATTTAAATTCCAGAGCTCCGGAGGCTCACCAGGTTTAAGTCCTCGCTTTATCATCTCTGTCCCCCATGCTCCATCAAGAACCAGGACCCCATTAGAAAGCAATCTCTCCTTCCAATCTTTTTTCATCTCACTTTCCCTTCCCCTTGATTTTCCTCTAAAATGCCTTCAATGTCAAGGTATATTTTTTGTAATTGTTTTTTCATCTTTTCTTCTGCCGGCCACATTCCTCTTACATAAGCATCAAGACTTACTGTTGGCTTATCCATAATTAATAAGTTTTTAACCTCTCTTGAGTATGTACTAAAAATATTCCCATAAAAAATCCCCAACCAACAAAGTTGATTGGGGATTACCCAGTTTTATCTCCAAAATAAACTTTTCACCTACCACCGCGTAAGGTGAGATTTCTATCTTTCAGGCAGGTCTTCTGACTCCCGGATCATTCTATTTGCTTTGTCTTCCCATTCCGATAAATCGGGACAGTGACTTTTTATAGCTTTCGTCCCCGGTTACAGCGGCGGGTCCGTTCCTGATTTGCACAGGATTCCCTCTTAGTCCTCTCTCGAGGAACCTAAAAAATGTATATGCCAAATAAATTTTAATCTAATATATTAGATAGCATATTTTATTTTTTTGTCAAGAGAACGCGGGGGAACGAGCCCCGCATTACTATAGCGTCGAGGTTTATCCTTGATTTTTGTTGGGAGTTATATAGAGATTTATCTAAGCCTGTGGATGTTATTGACCTAATCAAAGATTGTCTATTTAATAGACTTATAGAAAAAGACGGGCTGGTGTTATATGATTAGTGTAAAAGAAAAAGTTCATGCGGAGATGGAAAAGAATATCCTTGACATTTATTCTGAGTTTAAAACAGAAATAGATAGGTATCTCCCAAAGATTGAGGAATAAATTCATATAAGTTTTATTGACTTCGCCTAACAGAAGTGTATCTGGCTTTGTGCCTTCGGCTTTTCAGGAAAGAAAAAAAGAATAAATTTATTTTGGTAAAAAGCTATAAATTCCTGATTTTTAAAGGAAATTTTGTAGATACCATAAAATACCTACTTCTATTAGGAAACAAACTGAAGATAAACCATGCATTAAGTAAATAGCTCGGGGAATGTCTTCCTGTTCTTTTTCCCTTAATTTTTCTCCTACAAAGGGTCGGGAAGATTTTCTCCCTTGAAAGGATGCTGTTCCTCCGAGCTGGATACCCAAGGCGCCGGCAAAACCAGCTTCTGCTATACCTTCATTAGGACTGGGAGATTTATTTTTATCTTGAAGGATAATTCGCCAGGCTGATTGTCCCCTTTTTCTTAAGATAAAACTAGTTAGAGGAATTAATAGGGCACTGATGCGCGCCGGAATATAATTAGCCACATCGTCAAGTTTTGCAGAACACCAACCAAAATAAATATATTTTTCATTTTTGTAGCCCACCATAGAATCAAGCGTACTAATAGCCTTATAAGCTAAAGCAAGAGGAGCTCCCCCAAGAGCAGCGTAAAACAGAGGAGAGATAACTCCGTCAACACTATTTTCAGCAACTGTTTCTACTGTAGCCCTGATGATTTCATCTTTATTTAAATTTTCAGTATCTCTTCCCACAATCATAGAGAGCTTTTTTTTGGCAAGCTCTAAATTATCTATTTTTAAAGCTTGATAAACTTCGTCAGCTTCTTTACCTAAATCTTTAGTAGAAAAAGTAGTAAAAATAAGGAAACTCTCAATAATAAATCCTACCCATTTATTTATATGGCTGCTAATACGGACAGCGAAGAAGATAGCTACATAAGTTGATCCTACTACTATTATACTCAGAATAATTCCGGCTGTTCTTTGATTTGAAATAAGAGTTCTTAGCCTTTGCTCTAAAAAAGTTATTAATTTTCCTATTCCTTTTACAGGATGAGGAAACCAGCGAGGATCACCTATGAGGAGGTCTAAAAAATAAGCTAATATTATTTTTAAAAACATTTATATCTTTAAAGTTTCTTTAAGGGCCTTAATTAGCTTTATATTTTCATAGCGAGTTTTTACGGCTACTCTGATGAATTTATTATTAAGTCCTCTAAAATTGGCACAGTTACGAATAATTATTCCTTTTTTAGCTAATTGTTTTTGAAGCTTTGTCGAGGAAGGTCCCTTTTCTATTTTTACGAGGATAAAATTTGCCTGAGAGGGGTAAGGTTTTAATCCTTTTATTTTAAGAAAATGTTCAAATAAAAATTTTCTTTCTTTATTTATCCATTGATGAGTTTTATTTATATATTCAGTATCTCGGATGACTTCTTTAGCTGCAAGTTGAGCTAATGTATTAACTGTCCAGGGTTCTTTTATCCAATTTAGCCTGTCTATTATTTTTTTATTGCCTATTCCGTAGCCAACTCGTAAACCCGCCAGTCCAAAAAATTTAGTAAAAGAGCGCAAAATAAATAAGTGGTTAGAGGATACGGCTTCTTTGACCATGCTTTCCCTCTCTTTAAATTCAATAAAAGCTTCATCTAAAACGATAGTAATATGTTTTCTCGAGGCTTTATCTATTAGAAGTAATAGTTCTTCTTTTGGGATAAGCGTACCTGTAGGATTATTAGGATTAGCTAAAAAACAGAGATTAACTTCTTCTATTGCTTGTTCAATTAATTTAATATCAGGCTTAAAGTTTTCTTCTTCTTTTAATTTGAGAAACTGAAGTCTACACTCATTGTTAATATTAATTAGAGCCTTTTCATATTCAGAGAATGCAGGGGTAAGGAGTAGAACTTTCTTTGGCATGAAACTACGAGCGATAAGATATATAAGTTCTATTGAACCGTTTCCTATGATGATATTATCATAGTTTATTCCTAAATACCGGGAAATCTCTCTTTTTAATTTTTTACATTCTGGGTCTGGATAATGAGAAGTCAGATTTAAGTTATCAACGATAATTTTTTTAACAGAAGGCGGGACCCCTAGAGGATTTGTATTGGCGCTGAAGTCAATAATTTCATCCGAAGAAAGGTTATATTTCTCAATGGATTTCCTGATATTACCGCCATGAGAATATTTCATCTTTCCATCCTCCCTCTATAAGAGATGTCCTGTAAAAGGTTAGTCTTTCATTTAAACTTCTTTGCAGGTTTCGTTCCAAAATATTCCATCGAGAGAAATTAGGAGGAAGTAAGACACCAATCACTGTACCACTGTGAGCTACATTTACTCCTAACGC
>Ga0209121_10003938_pt1 | contig 14075 bp, 13 predicted proteins | sample Cruoilmetagenom3_FD_187292 | JGI IMG/M metagenome (GOLD analysis project Ga0209121, IMG submission 187292) | Oil polluted marine microbial communities from Coal Oil Point, Santa Barbara, California, USA - Sample 3 (SPAdes) (version 2) | ecosystem: Environmental > Aquatic > Marine > Oil seeps ...
TAGGAAGGAAAGGTGGATATCCTCGAACAATTTCTTGCCGCCGGGGTAGGTCTTGGAGACCCCTTCCATATGGTAAACGTATTGATAAGAAGCCATGGTGCCACCCTTTGAGTAAATTCGTTTGGGGCGTTTTATCCAAACGCGCGGGGCGGGGCAATGCATAAGCGTTGACAGGGGCGAAATGTGGAGGGAAAAGGGGAACATGTTAGGATTTCCGAAAGCTTCTGATGGTATGCGGGTCGGCGTGTTGGGGGGATCGTTTGATCCGCCGCATGCGGGGCATGTGCATATTACGCGTCAGGCGTTGCGTCGTTTCGGGCTGGATCGGGTTTGGTGGCTGGTTAGTCCGGGCAATCCGTTGAAGGTGAACGGGCCTGCGCCGATGGAGCGGCGGTTGGCGGCGTGTCGGGAAATTATGCAGCACCCGAAGGTCGAGGTGACGGATATTGAAGTGCAGTTGGGTACGCGGTTTACGGCGGATACGATTAAGAAGTTGCAGGATATTTATCCGAATGTGAATTTCGTCTGGCTGATGGGCGCTGATAATCTGGCGAGTGTTCATAAATGGGATCGCTGGGAATGGATTTTCGAGAATGTGCCGATTGGCGTGACCTCGCGGCCCGGGGAATATCTTAAGGCGGCGGGGTCGAAGGCGGCACGAAAATATGCGTCAGACCGGATGCCTGCGTCCGGTGCGAAACTTTTGCCATTTCAAAAGCCGCCCGCATGGTGTCTGTTGGACGGACCAGTTGTTGATATTTCTTCTACCGAAATTCGTGAAAACGGAGATTGGGCAAAATAGTGATTATTTATGGACCGTAGACATTTTCTTGCGTCGGTTGCGGCACTACCGAGTTTGGCATGGGCGAGCCCGCCAAGCACGGCGACGCGACCGGTTTTACGTAACGCGGCGAATTTACAACGGGTGGCGTTATCTTCGGCGCGGCTTTTGGACCCGGCGTTGTCGAGCATTACGGGATATGCGTTGTTTGATGTGGATACGGGCGAGGTGCTCGATTCCTATCAGCCGAATTTGGCGTTACCGCCTGCCTCGGTCAGTAAGGCGATTACGGCGATCTATGCGCGGCATATTCTGGGGCCGGATTACCGGTTTGTGACACGACTTTTTGCGACGGGGCCGACGGTGGATGGCATCGTTCAGGGCGATGTGTATCTGGTTGGTGGCGGTGATCCGGCGCTGGATACGGACGAGTTGGCAGAGCTGGCGGCGGCGGCAGTTTCGGCCGGTGTTCGCGGCGTTAAGGGGCGGTTTTTTGTTGATGGGTCGGCTTTGCCGAACATCAGCCAGATTGACCCGAGTCAGCCGGATTATCTGGGGTATAACCCCTCTATTACCGGTTTGAATTTGAATTTCAACCGCGTCTATTTCGAATGGAAACAGACCGCTGCCGGATATGATTTGTCGCTGGATGCACGCGGTGTGCGGAACAAACCGCTGGTTCGGTGGATGGATATTCGTGCCGAAAATCGAGGCGCGCCGGTGTTCGAATATGCAATGGAGAACGGGCATGACCGCTGGTCTGTGGCGCAATCGGCGTTGGGTAACGGCGGCGGGCGCTGGTTGCCTGTGCGCCAGCCAGCGGATTATGTGGGCGAAGTTTTCAGGACTTTGGCGGCGGCTGCGGGCATGCGGTTACCTGCGCACAAGCATGGTAAAGTGCCTTCACAGGCGATTGAAATTGTGCGGTTTCAGAGCAATCACATGGATGAGGTTTTGCGTTGGATGTTGAAGTATTCCAACAACTTAACGGCGGAATGCATCGGATTGACGGCATCGCAAAAATTGGGGGACCGTCCTTTGTCGTTACGAAATTCGGCGGGGTCGATGGGGCGATGGGCGCAGGCGAATCTGGGTGTTTCGGGGTTGGATTTTCGAAATCATTCCGGTTTGACGGACCGCTCGCGGGTGAGTGCGGCGCAGATGGCGGGGATGCTGACGCATTCGAGAAGTCAGGCAGGGTTGAGCGGGATTTTGAAGGCGTTCAATTTGGTGGACCACAACGGAAATTCACTGAATGTAGGCGACGTGCAGGTAAGCGCCAAAACCGGGACATTGAATTTTACGCGCGGGTTGGCGGGCTATCTGGAAAAGGGGGGGCGAAAGTACAGTTTTGCGATTTTATCGGCGGATTTGGCGGCGCGCGCAAACATTCCATTGGCCGAGCGTGAACGCCCGCGCGGGGCGAAAACCTGGGGCGGGAAGGCCAAGCGGCAGGAACAAGCGCTGCTGCGGCATTGGCTGGAGGTGGTTTCCTAGGGGCTGACGGCGATCGCGCCACCCGCGAAACGCTCGATCTTTCGGGTGACTTCCAGATCTAGAAGGGCTGACATGACATCTTGGGCAGGGCGTAATGTTTGACGCACGAGGATGTCTTCTTGCACGGGCGCGGGCCCGATTAACGACATTAATGTTCTGGTAAGGGTTTTGTCCGGCCGTTTTGCCTTTGGGCGCGTGACGGGGATTTCCGGCGGGGCTTGCGGAGGGGTTGCAAGGGCCTCGACAATATCGGCGGCGGAGCGCACAAGTGTAGCGCCGTCACGGATCAGCATGTTGCATCCAGCGGCGCGTCCGTCCATCGGATTGCCGGGGACGGCCATGACCTCGCGGCCCTGATCCAGAGCGTTTTTCGCGGTGATAAGGCTGCCGGATTTACTTGCGCCTTCCACGACTAAAACGGCTTGGGCGAGGCCGGATATGATGCGGTTTCGGCGTGGAAAATGGCGGGCTTGTGGTTGCAGGCCGATGGGCATTTCGGAAACTCGCAGGCCGGTTTCCAAAATGTCTTGTGCTAGCTTATTGTTTTCTTTGGGGTAAATGGTGTCTACCCCCCCTGCGAGAACGGCGATAGTGCCGCCGTTTAACGCGGCCTTGTGGGCTTCGGTGTCGATGCCACGGGCGAGGCCGGAAACGATTACATACCCCTCGGCTGACAGGTCTTTGGATAGGTTAGCCGCCATCCTTCGGCCAAGGGACGATGAATTTCGCGCCCCTACGAAGGCGACGCTGGTGCGAAAAGCGATTGACGGGTCGCCGAGGGCCCATAGGATGGCGGGTGGGTCTTGGATGGTTGCCAATCTTGGTGGATAGTTTGCGGCCCCGAGGAACAGCAGTTCGGCACCTACAGCTTGGCCGGATGCGTACTCGATTTCAGCGGATTCGCGGGACATTGGCTGGTAGTCAGCGACGCCTGATGCGGCTGCGATGCGTGGTAAAGCATCTAGCGCGGCGGCGACGCTGCCATGTTCGCGGACCATCCGTATAAAGGTGACGGGGCCAACGCGACGCGACCTGTAAAGGCGCAGCCAGTCGAGCTTGTCGGTATGGCTAATGGGTAGGGCTGCATGCGGAATTTTGGCGGAGCGGAGGGGGATCGCGGACATGGTTTACCTTTCTGATTCCCCCCATGGTGTTCGAATTTGGTTAAGCGATAGTTAATAGGCTTCGGGGGATGGAATGTTCAGGTTTTATGCGTAAGCTGCGGGAAACCCGAAGCAGGAGCGATCATGGAAAAACCTAGAGTGTTATTTACCCGTAAGTGGCCGGAAAGCGTGGAGAAAGCGGCAGCGGAGCTGTTCGATGTGACGTATAATCCAGACGATCGACCAATGACGCAAAGCGAGATGCGGTCGGCGCTGGAAAGCTATGACGCGGTGCTGGCGACGGTGACGGATGACGTAAAAGAAGGGACGTTTACGAATTTGAAACCTATGGCGCGGATACTCGCGAATTATGGGGTTGGTTTCAGCCATATCGACATTGAAGGAGCGCGCGCGGCAGGGATAACGGTTACGAATACACCGGATGTTTTGAACGATTGCACAGCTGATCTGGCTATGACGTTGCTGATGATGGCAGCGCGTCGTGCAGGGGAAGGTGAGCGCGAAGTTCGGGCTGGAAAATGGACGGGATGGCGGCCGACCCATATGGTTGGCACGAGCGTTACAGGCAAAACGCTGGGGATTATCGGGTTTGGACGCATCGGGCAGGCGATGGCGCGACGCGCGCATTTCGGGTTCGGGATGAAGGTATTAGTGCAAAGCCGATCACCAGTTGACCCGGCGGTTTTGGGTGAAACCGGTGCTGTGCAGGTCGCGACGGTTGAGGATTTGCTGCCGCAATGTGATTTTATTTCGCTGCATTGCCCGGGCGGGGCCGTGAACAAGCATCTGATTGATGCGCGGCGGCTGGATTTGATGAAGCCCACGGCAATTCTGGTGAATACAGCGCGGGGTGAAGTCGTTGACGAGGCCGCGTTGGTCGATGCGTTGAAAAACGGTGTAATTGCTGGTGCGGGGTTGGATGTTTTCGAAGCGGAGCCTAGCATTCACCCCGGGCTATTGGAGTGTGAAAATGCTGTATTATTGCCGCATATGGGGTCTTCCACACGTGAAACACGGGTTGGAATGGGGATGCGGGCGCTGAAAAACATCCAGCAGTTTTTCGACGGGGCCGAGCCGGATGACAAGGTGAATTAACCTATTCGAGGCAAATACCCTGAAGGGCGACCCAGTCTTGATCTCGTAGTAGCGGCTGATCGGCAGAAAAGAACGCGACGGCTTCGCCGGTTTGAGGTTCATCAGTTATGCTTTGCGCAGCTTTAGCAAGGCGTTCGCCAGACAGTTTTCCGGAGGTGATATAACCGAATAACTCGCGCGGTGAACTGGCGTTAAACAATTGCGTCAGGGTCGCTTCGCTTTTGGCGGCTAGTGCGGTGGTTAGCGCGGCCAATTCGGTTGGCGACTGCATTGATTGCAAGGTGCTGCTGCTAATCACGACGACTCCGCCGGGGAAAACGCTGGCGGGCGGGCGGTTTCGAACAATTACAAGTAAAGTACGACCATCAGGAAATACGCGAGACTGAAATAGTTCGCGGGCGACATCGGAGCGAGGTTCCCGACATATGTCCGTATTGAGCGTCACAAGCATGTCGGTCCCCAGCTTTCGCGCACTCTCGGGGCCTGTCATACGAACCGCTTGCCCTCTTAATACGGATGGGGCCATGTAGAACATCGCGGCGAATGTGGCTACGAGAAATGCGAACAAAAACCAGCGAAACCAAGGCTTTTTGTGATCTATAGTTGCTGCGGCGCGTGAAACTTTTGCAATGGCTTCGACCATCTCGGAATCGTCGATTTCCAGAGTTTCGAACCCCTCGGTGTCGGGGGTGTAGACGGCCTTGGTTCCGCTTAGGGACAATAGGGATGTTGCTGCCATGGCCCAGTGGCATAGCGGGTTTTCATCGAGATCCGCCAGCACCAATGTGGCGTTCCCAAAAGATACGACGACCTCGCGAGGAGGCTGATCGGGATTTTCCCGCCACTGGCCCAAAGCCTCTAGGCGGGTGTATTTATCTATGGCTGTCATTCAATAAATGCCTGTAAAATTTCGCTACTCATACGGGGAACTATGGGCCTTTGGCAATGTTACTGCGGAAGTTGATAACCTTGTTCGTTAAGTATTTTGCGAAGCTCCAGCTTGGATATTTTTCCGGTAGCTGTGTGCGGTATTTCGTCCATGAAGATGACGTCGTCGGGGATTTGCCATTTGGCGAAACTCTGTGCGACGAGGTTCAAGATTTCTTGTGGATCAGGCTTCGTGTCCGGCATCGCCACGATGACGAGGATGGGGCGTTCGTCCCATTTTGGGTGAGGGATGCCGATCGCGGCGGCCTCGGCAACGTCGGCGTGGGCGACGGCGGCATTTTCCAGCGAGATCGACGAAATCCACTCGCCGCCCGATTTTATCACGTCTTTCGAGCGGTCCGTAATGCGGACATAGCCGTTTTCATCCATCGTGGCGACGTCACCTGTGTCGAACCAACCGTCTTTATCGACGGCGTCTTTGTCCTGCTTAAAATACCGCTGCACCACAGCAGCCCCTTTCGCCCAGAGCTTTCCGGGGGTGTTGCCATCCCATGGTAATTCGACACCTGCGTCATCGGTAATTTGTAGATCAACTGTAAAAGGCGGGTGGCCTGTTGTGCCTTGCGCGTCGAGGCGGCCGGCACCGTCGAGCGCGGTTACTTCGGGTTTGAAAGTGCAAACGGTACCGAGTGGGGACGTTTCTGTCATGCCCCATGCATGCAAAACCTGAACGTCGTAATCGTTCTGGAAGGCCTCAATCACGGCGCGTGGGCAGGATGCGCCGCCGATAACTACGCGCTGCAATGATGGGAGGGTCAGATTGTTGGTTTGCAAATGTTGCAGCATCAGCATCCAGATTGTCGGGACGGCGGCGGTGAATGTGACACCAAATTCGAGCATCTCGTACAGGCCTTCGGATGTCATGTCGCGACCCGGCATGACCATGCTGGCACCGACCAACGGGGCGGTGTATCCGATGGACCATCCGTTGGCGTGAAATAAGGGAACTACGGGCATGACTGTATCATTCGAGGACAACCCGAGCATGTCTGGTGTCGAACTGGCCATTGCATGCAAAGTGTTCGATCTGTGGGTGTAAACCACCCCTTTTGGGTCACCAGTTGTTCCAGAAGTGTAACAAATTCCACATGGGGCGGTCTCTTCTACGGCCACCCAATCGAAGTTACCATCCTGTTTTTCTAGTAATTCCTCATAGCAGACCAGATCTGGGATAGAGCTTTCGGGCATGTGCGCGCGGTCTGTCATAACGATGATTTTTTCGACGGTTTCCAGTCTGTCCCAGATATTCTCGATGATCGGAACAAGGTCGAAATCTATCAGCAAGAAGCGATCTTCGGCGTGGTTGATGATGTAGACGAGCTGGTCTGCGAACAGGCGCGGGTTTAGCGTATGGTTCACAGCGCCTGCACCGGGCACGCCGTACCAGACTTCGAAATGTCGCGCGGTATTCCAGGCCATCACACCGATGGTATCGCCGGTTTGGATTCCCATCGATACAAGCGCCTGAGACAGTTTTTTTGCTTGTCTCTGGATGTTCGACCAATTGGTTTGCGTGATTGGGCCTTCAATTGAACGGCTGATGACTTTGCGGTTCGGATGGTATTTCGCGGCGTGATCTAGGATTTTACCTACTGTAAGGGGAAATTCCTGCATAACTACGGTCATATACACGGCTCCTGTGGTGCTTTGGTGAACTGCACAGAAGACTAGCATCGGTTTTATGTTAGGGAAAGGCATTCCCCCACAGAAGCGGGGGAATGCGTTGGCTTAGTTGTTGTTGGTGTTTTCCATGGTCGAGTGATCCATTGTGGAATGATCCATGTTCATGTTCATGTCCATGTTGCCTTGACGTTCGTTATCCACGGGTACTTCAATTGTTAGCTCGTCGGATTTTTCGAATATCAATGTGAGCGTGATAACCTCGCCGTGCAGCAATGGACGTGTTAGCCCCATTAGCATGATGTGCAAGCCACCGCGTTCAAGGATGGTCGCTTCGCCAGCCAAAAGTTCGAATCCGCCTTCGACTTCGCGCATTTTTGCGACGCCGTCTTCCATAATATGTGTGTGAAGCTCGGGCATCATTGCCACGTCGGTGCGAACTGCTATCAAGCGGTCATCAACATCCCCCATGTTCATAATGTGCATGAAAGTTGCACCTGTTTTTGCGACAGGGCTGGCCGCGCGTGCATACGCATCTTCGATTTGTATATCTTGTGCTTGTGCCGATCCTAGCGAAATTAGCATGGAAATGGCGATAGTCGAGAGTATTCTAAGAGTCATTTTGGTCTCCGTTAGTTTGTAAGTAGTATAAGGTTTAATGTTAAACTACTAACGGAGGTGCGCGGGCATTTGCTGTTTTAGTCGCGCGTGTAAGCCACGCAATTTCTGTCATAGGCAGCGTAATACGGGATAACGTTTGCGAAGACGATGACGAGTGACTTGACGTGTCTTGGGCGTCTAGCGAAATGAAGCAACAATCTTCGCATTCATGTTCGCCGGGAACAGGCTGGCCATTAGCGCCGAGAATGATTTCATGCGTACCGTCAGGCGAGCAAATGGTGATCGACTGACCACCCGCCATACGCCCCTGACTGAACGCAGCACTGGTTGCGCTGGAAGTCAGGCCGATCGCAATCAGAAAGGCAATTATCAGGTGTCGAATGCTCATTCACATAACATATGCAATAATTTGGTGGGTTGCACGTGGCGAAACGAAGCGGCCCCGCCAGATTTTTCTGACAGGGCCGCAAACCGTTACGATAAAGCAGCTATTAGGCAGGAGCCTGTGCTTTTTCGATGTCTTTTTTGACTTTCAAAGCAGTAGCCGAAAGATCGGAATCTTTTGCTTTAGCCATGAATGCGTCCAGACCACCACGGTGATCGACAGTACGCAAAGTCGAAGCAGCGATACGGAATTTGAACGAGCGGCCCAATACTTCGGAAGCAAGGGTCACGTCATTCAGATTCGGCAAGAAACGCCGACGAGTTCTATTTTTAGCGTGGCTGACATTGTTGCCAGTCATAACGCCTTTGCCAGTTAGTTCACAAACACGAGACATGTTGATGTCCTTTTATATGGGGTCCACCCGTTCGGGGCACCGGAATTCGAAGCGCTTCTTTATGCCGGACAGGCGCGGGGGTCAAGGGATTCGGCGCGGTTATTTTGCAAACAGCACCAGAAGTTGCTGTGCGGGGGCATTTATGCGCAAACCCAAGGCAAGCAACCCCTTCACGGCGAAATTAAGCGCATCATGAAATGTTGCCCTTTGATAGGGGGCAATCTTGGCATATATTCGGGGATTGTGAAACATCCAACCGGAAAAATGATGATTAAGATTATTTATATATCCTTCTGCGCGGCAATTTTCGCCGCTTTTATTCCAACGGCACCCTTGGCCGAGAGCTTCGATTATCGTTTTGATGTCCGATTGGGCGTGGCCAAGATCGGTGAAATGCAGGTTGCCGCGAATAACGACGGCAAAAGTTATTCGGTAGCAACGATACTTTATACGACGGGCCTTGTCGGGGCGGTTTATGATCTGCGCTATGAACAAACCGCGACGGGGCGGATTGGTGCTGGCGGGGTGCTTGTGCCGGTTCGGCATACCTCGATCAGTGATGAAAAGGGCAAGGTTTCGACGCTTGAAATTTTGCTCAGCGGGGATCGGGTGTCTAGCGTGACTTTTGATCCGGTTAGAAACGTACCCGCCGAGGTTACCACCTATCGTCATACGGTTGATCCGATGACTTTGATGTACTTCTTGTTGCGTCCGGTTAGCGCGGCGAAGGTTTGTTCCGGCGAGGTGGAGCTATTCGACGGGCGCAACCGCAGTAAAGTCGAATTTACGAATATCAAGCGGCTTAATGACGGGCGGGTGGAATGCAGTATTTCTTATACGGGTGATGGTGGAAAGGGTGGCATTGCTTTGTCTGCACTTGTATTTAAGCCTGATAACAATGGTTTAATGCGGATTCGAAAATTCGAGGCGCATACCAGTATCGGGACTTTGGCGATCAGGGCACGCTGACCGCCTGCGAGGGACGAATATGACGGCATTGCCTGTCGAGGCGGTTTTACCACAACTATTAGAGGCTATGCGCGGGCATGGGATGGCGGTTTTGCAAGCCCCGCCGGGGGCGGGTAAGACGACGCGCGTGCCGCTGTTCCTGTTGGAAAACGGGTTATTCACGGGCCGGATCATGATGCTGGAACCGCGTCGTGTGGCGGCTAGGGCGGCGGCGGAACGACTGGCGCAGCAGTTGGGCGAAAAGGTTGGGGAATCCGTCGGTTACCGGATCAAGGGCGAGAGCCGCGTTGGGCCAAATACGCGAATCGAGGTGGTGACCGAGGGGATATTGACGCGGATACTTCAACGAGATCCGGAACTATCCGGTGTCTCATGCGTGATTTTTGACGAATTTCATGAACGGTCATTGAACGCGGATTTGGGGTTGGCGCTGTGTTTGGAAGTGCGCTCTGTGTTGCGTGATGATCTGAACTTACTGGTGATGTCCGCAACTTTGGATGCGGGTCCGGTGGCAGCGTTGATGGGCAATGCGCCTATGGTGACCTCGACAGGACGCAGCTTTCCGGTGGAGACACGCTGGCTCGATCAACCTTGGGTGCAGCCAAACCGCCGGGGGCCGAGGTTTGAAGATGTGGCGGCTGGGCTGATAGCGCAGGCGGTTGCAGAAACGGACGGCGGCGTGTTGGTCTTTCTGCCAGGGGCGGGGGAAATCCGGCGGGTTGAGGCGAAGTTGAACCTTTCCAAGGATTGCAAAGTTATGCCGCTGTTCGGTGGGTTGCCGTTTGCACAGCAACGTGCGGTATTGACCCTGCTGGCCTCGGGGCGGAAAATCGTGCTGGCGACAGCGATTGCGGAGACCTCGTTAACCATTCCCGATATCCGGACGGTTGTTGATTGCGGGCGCGCACGGCGGGCGCGGTTCGACGCGGGCTCGGGGATGTCCCGGCTGGTGACCGAACGCGTGACCAAGGCCGAGGCCGAGCAGCGCCGTGGCCGTGCAGGGCGCGTGGAGGCGGGTGTTTGTTATCGTATGTGGACCAAGGGTGAGGAGGGCGGGATGGCCCTGTTCCCACCGGCAGAGATCGAATCTACGGACCTTGCCGGGCTGGTGCTGGAATTGGCTGTTTGGGGGTCGGATAGGCCTGCGGGTATGGCGTTTCTGACCCAACCACCGGAGCGGGCATTTGCCGAGGCACAAGGGTTGTTGACGTCTCTGGGGGCGCTAAAGGCAGGGCGGATCACGGCGCATGGCAAGGTTTTGGCGGGGCTGCCGATGCATCCCCGGTTGGGGCATATGCTGGTGATTGGAGCGGAGCATGGGGCGAAACGGCTGGCGGCGACTTTGGCGGCGTTGATTGCGGAGCGTGATCCGGTTAGCGGGCGCGCGGCAGATATTGCGCTGCGATTAGAGGCAGTTAACGATCCATCGAAGTTTGATCGAGAAAGACCGCACCGTGCAGATCGCGGGGCGATTTCTGCGATTAAAGCTGAGGCCAAACGGCTTGAAAGGCTGGTGCCGGACACGGGCGGGCCGGGGCTTTCTGCCGGGGCGCTGCTGTCACTGGCCTACCCCGACCGGGTCGCACTGCGCCGCAAGGGCGACGAGGGGCGGTTTCTTTTGTCTGGTGGCAAGGGCGCGATTGTGGACGCGGGCGACGCACTGGCGAAGGCGCGGATGCTGGTGGCGGTGGACCTTGACGGAGGCCTGCGCGAGGCGCGATTGCGGCTGGGCGCTGTGGTTTCGGAGGCGGAAATGCGGGACCTGCACGAGGTGCGTGAGGTTAACGTCTGTGAATGGTCGCGCCGAGACCGGGCTGTCAACGTGCGCCAACGTGTCATGCTCGGCGCTTTGATGCTGGAGGACCGGCACTGGAAGGATGCGCCCGACGCGATCGTTGCAGGCGCGATGATTGAAGGCGTTCGAGAATTGGGCCTAGGGGCGCTGGACTGGAGCAAAGCCGCGCGTCTACTTAGGGCGCGTGTCGAATGGTTGCGAGCGCGCGGGGCGGAGATGCCGGACATGTCTGACAGCGGTTTAATTGATGAGCTGGAGGTTTGGCTGCAACCGTTTCTTGGCGGGGTTCGGCGCGCCGAAGCGATGAAAAAGGTTGATGCGCTGGCCGCGCTGAAAAGCATGCTGGACTGGGATGCGATGCAGATGCTGGACCGGCTGGCCCCCGCTGCGATAGTGGCGCCTACGGGTACGCGATTGGCAGTGGATTATGGAGGGGAGCAGCCCTCGGTTGCTGTGCGATTGCAGGAAATGTTTGGACTAAACGAACATCCGGTGGTCGGCCCGGATAGATTACCTGTGTTAATAGAACTTTTATCACCAGCACAGCGTCCCGTGCAAACCACGGCAGATTTGCCGGGGTTTTGGGCGAATTCCTACGCTGATGTGCGAAAAGATATGCGTGGGCGCTATCCAAAACACCCGTGGCCCGAGGACCCGACGGTGGCAGAGCCGACCCGTCGGGTGAAACCCCGGAAGAAGTAGTTACTCGGCTTTCATCATGCGTTTGAGGAGGCCGGTTTTAAGGACGTATTGCTGATATAAAGCACCAGCAACATGCAGCGCGACCGAGATTATCACCACGAATTTGAAGGTCAAATGCACGGTAGAAGCAAATTCCTGCCCACCAAACCAAGCGCCCATTCCCGACAGCGGCATGATGAAAATCGCCCCGTAAAGGGCGAGGTGGGTAATCTTGGCGACCATTTTCAGGGCGGCACTTTCTTCGGCCGGTAGGTCCGGGGCCCCGCGGGTTAGGCGCAAAACGACCCGCCAGATGGCTAGTATCAGGGTTAATATGCCGAGCAAAACATGCGCGCGCGCAAGGATTGGGATCGCTGGATCCTGACCTTTGGCGATCAGCGCACTGACATCGACGATGGCCTCGTGACCGACGAATTGGAAGACTACGAGCGCCGCGATGATCCAATGAAGAGTGATCTGTGTGCGATTATATCCGGTGACATGGTTTGGCATGACTGGCGTTCCTTTGGGATTGATTGCATTGTGAATGTATAGCGTCAATTGCGGGGAACGGCAATAGGTGAGTATTGAATAACTTGCGTCTGTCGGAGGCTGGACCTGTCGCGGAATTGTGCCGCTCCTTTAATCGCGTATTATACGCAAAAAGAGAAATGAAATGGCATCACAACACACGACAGAATTTAGGCAGAAGGTGGGGTGGATTTGTCCGTAGAAAGTTTCGAGCACTTGATAGCACTATTGGCCATCAAGGAGACAGAACATGGCACCAAGACACGGAAATGAATTTAGCAAAGAAGCAATTCGCTTGGCATTGACAAGTGCTTTGACGCGTCAGCAATTTTGCTGAAGACTTAGGTATTGGCTTTTGACGTTGAATCGTTGGGTCCAAAAATATCAAGACGATGCCCTTATGTCTGGGCCTCATACCGACCTTGAAACGGAGAATATGCGCCTTCGCAAAGAAGTCCGTATATTGCGCGAGGAGATCCACGCGCTGTGGAGGCAGAGAAAGAAAAGAGGCAAGTTAAGCTCATTGCGGTCAAATAAGCACAAAGATTCGGTGTTGTTGCAGATAACTACATTCAGGCTGCTTTCAACGGGAGTTTACTTGGTGCACGCCGAGAAGCAGTTACCCTTGATACTGCCAAGGCTCGGGCCTCGCGACTGAATCGCCTAATCATTCTAAATCTTGGAAACAAATCAATAAACACCCTAACACACATAGAAATCGGGAAGTTTTTGAGCCTGATTGAAAGTGAGGGAGGCTCGGTGGATACCGCGCTCGGCAACGATCTGATCCAACTTTCGTGATACACGCAGACCGTATAGCGATGTGTCAGCCACCAGTGCCAAGTTCTCGCGGGTGTAGTCATCAATCACAGTCAGAATTCGGAACCTGCGCCCATCGGTAAGCGCATCATTCACGACGTCGAGGCTCCAACGCTGGTTTGGGCCCCGGCAGCACCATTGGTTTCCTTGTGCCCAGAGCACGCTTCCGGCCACCTCTACGGCGCACCTGCAGCTTTTCCTCAGCATAAATGCGCCTGAGCTTCTTATGCCCTCTCAGGCATGCAAACATGCCTTGCCGGGTAACAGTCTCATGAATATCCCTTTCCGTTCCAGCATCACCTGAATGCGGCGCTTCTCGGTGATTGCATGCAATCACCTGTCAGCCAAAGGATACCCAAAACGGCGGCGTTCCTTTGCCACCAGTTTGATCTCTTCGCGCAAATCACTGTCATCGGGCCGTTTCGATTGGCAGCGCACCGTGGATCGATCCACCTGCATGGTTGCACACGCCCGACGCTGGCTAACTCCATGCGCTTCGCACAAGTGATCCACAGCTTGTCACTTAGCCTCAGGCGTTACCACTTTTTTGAATTTACGTCGCGGAGCATGGCTATATCGAGCATCGTCTCCGCCAACAACTTCTTCAGCTTGCTATTCTCGGCCTCCAACGCTCGCAACCGCGCCGCGTCTGACGGTTCCACTCTCGGGACATCGCTGCGCGATACCTTGCCGTGCAGTGCATGCCGCCATACTTCGATTTGTATTTGTAAAATGTGCCTTGGCTAATGCGGTAACGCCGACAAAGGTCCGCTGTCTTCTCGCCAGCTTCCTGCTCTTTCAGCATCGCTATGATC